>Ga0209567_10000884_pt1 | contig 16110 bp, 16 predicted proteins | sample COG_12_FD_184756 | JGI IMG/M metagenome (GOLD analysis project Ga0209567, IMG submission 184756) | Pelagic marine sediment microbial communities from the LTER site Helgoland, North Sea, for post-phytoplankton bloom and carbon turnover... | ecosystem: Environmental > Aquatic > Marine > Neritic...
CGGCAGCAGGCAAATCATGGCCAGCAGTATGCGCAACATAGCGCTACTGGCGGTTACTCGAATCGATACTCACGTAGATAGTCCCCCCATCTATGCGATAACCAAGATCCTCGCCCGCCATGCGAAATGCCAGTTCGCTGCGCGGGTCCATTTCGACGGTGCCTCTGAGGATTCCGCCGCGTGCAATTGTTTCAGTCGCATCACTCTCGTACTCGACAACAAGTCCGATCTCACGAGCAGTCATCTGTAGAAAGTCGTAGGTCGACCTGCCGTCCATGTTAAGCGTGGGGGCCATTTTCTCAGCCCAGGCCCAGGTCTCGCCAAAGCTGTCGATATCCAGCACGCTCGGGGTCGCTCCACCGGACACAGTCATCTGTTGTCCGGCAACTGCAACGGCTTCTTCGACATAGGAACCGTCGACGGACACTTCGCCTTCACGCACGCGCACGATCAGGTCCCGTGCACCGACGGTCGCCATATACTGCGTGCCGAGGTGTTTGACGAGGCCATGGTCTGTTTGAATCTCGAGACCAGACCCCGTTATCGCGGCCATGGTGGCAGGTTGCGAATCGAAATATATCTGTCCGCCCCTGAGGTACACGGATTCGGCAGTGGTGAATTCGATGCGCGTGTTCTTGTCGATGCGCAGCGAGCCGCCATTACCCCACTCCAGGCTGATCGCGGCATCGTTACCGGTCTCAATAATCTCGCCGACGTATACCGATGAGAGATCGCTTGCTTCTTGCATCAGTGACTGCTCACCAACCAGGTAAATCGCGCCATGATTCTTCTCGATCGTTGCAACCTGCACAGGCTGCTCATTACTCACCTGTAATGCGTTGAAACTGATCGCCACACCGAGCAGCACCGTGGCGGCGATTGCGAAGTACGTCATGCGTTGCCGTATTTTCGCCTTGCCCACAACAGACTTCCACTCGGCCATCACCGTGTCACGCACGACCTTCTCGTCCTCACTCGGTGGGGTTGGACGTGGTGCCGCTTTTTGCAGCAGCGCCTCAATTGCGTCTCCGCCTCGAATTTCTGTGTGCTCGCCCGACTTACTCATGATTGCACCAACCCGTCAGATTGTTCATTCATGCCTTCGGTCAGAGAGCTATAGACATCTGCAAACGCACGCTTGGCGCGTGCAAGCAGCGATTGTGTTGCTTCCGTTCCAATCTCAAGTCGCGTAGCTATTTCTTTCACCGAATGACCCTCTATATATTTCCATTCCAGTACATTGCCGTAATTGGCGGGCAGCCTGTCGAGCGCTACCTGGATAAGGCGCAGTACCTCAACCCGCTGGTAGTGCCGCTCGGGGCTGTCTTGCAGAGGTGCCTGGAAGGAATCGACGGCTGCCTGAATCTCGGGGAGATCTTCGACCAGCACGATGTGGTCTCTGTATCGTCCCTGCTTCGCAAGCCAGTCGCTGATCTCGTTGCGGCAGATGGCGCACAACCAGGTGAACAGCGCCGACTCGGCACGATACGTATGCATTTTCCGGACAGCGCGCGTCAGGACGATCTGTACAACCTCCCTGGCGCCTTCCGGATCGTCACTCAGTCGCACCATGGCGAACCGATAGAGTCTCGCGAAGTTGTCCTCGAAAAAGCGATCAAAGGCTCTCTGGTCACCCGCAAGTAACTGTTTTACAAGCCTTTTGTCATCGAGATAAACCGGCATAGCATCCATTCTCCCAGTACCTGCCTAATAAGACGGGCAAAGGAGGAAAAATCGGTCGCTATGATTGTACGCGCCGCGGGCTTTTTAGCGCTTCATTGCCTCGAAGAACTGGGAATTGGTCTTCGTGTCCTGCATTTTGTTAAGTAAGAACTCAACGGCGGCAAGCTCGTCCATCGGGTGCAGGACCTTGCGCAGGACCCACATCTTCTGCAGTTCTTCAGGAACGGTCAGCAGTTCTTCCTTACGCGTACCGGAGCGATTGATGTTGATCGCCGGGAATACACGCTTCTCGGAAATACGGCGATCCAGGTGGATTTCCATGTTGCCCGTGCCTTTGAACTCTTCGTAGATGACTTCGTCCATCTTCGATCCCGTGTCGACCAACGCCGTCGCGAGAATCGTCAGGCTTCCGCCCTCTTCAATGTTACGTGCCGCGCCAAAGAACCGTTTCGGCCTGTGCAGAGCATTCGCGTCCACACCACCGGTCAGTACTTTGCCTGATGATGGCACCACCGTGTTGTAGGCACGCGCGAGACGCGTAATCGAATCGAGCAGGATGACGACGTCGCGTTTGTGTTCGACGAGACGCTTGGCCTTTTCGATAACCATTTCGGCTACCTGAACGTGGCGACTGGCGGGCTCGTCGAACGTGGATGACACGACTTCTCCGCGAACCGTGCGCTCCATCTCGGTAACCTCTTCCGGGCGCTCGTCAATGAGCAGCACGATGAGATCTACATCGGGAGAGTTAGCGCAAATCGCGGATGCCATGTTCTGCAACAACATCGTCTTACCGGCCTTCGGCGGCGAGACGATCAATCCACGCTGGCCTTTGCCGATCGGCGCAACCATATCGATGATTCGTGCCGTCAGGTCCTCGGTGCTGCCATTGCCCTGCTCGAGCGGCAAGCGCTCGGTCGGGAACAGCGGTGTCAGGTTCTCAAAAAGTACCTTGGTGCGTGCGTTCTCGGGCGAGTCATGGTTGATCTGCCCGACCTTGAGCAACGCGAAATAGCGCTCACCATCTTTTGGCGGCCGAATGAGACCCGATACCGTGTCACCGGTGCGCAGCGCGAAGCGTCGAATCTGGCTGGGGCTGACGTAGATGTCGTCCGGGCCGGCCAGGTAGGAGCCGTCCGAGGAGCGCAGAAAGCCGAAGCCGTCCTGCAGAATCTCGAGTACGCCATCTCCGTAGATGTTCTCGCCCTGCTTGGCATGCGCCTTGAGGATCGAGAAGATCATCTCTTGTTTACGCTGACGCGCGAGACCTTCGAGTCCGAGCTTTTCGCCGAGTGTCACAAGATCGGCCGCCGGCCGATTCTTGAGCTCACTCAGGTTCATGCTGTTTTTGCTCGCTTCGAGCTGATCGGGCGGAATTACCTCGACGTTACCGTCGTCCTCCGGATACTCAGAATGCTGAGGCCGGCGGCGCCGACGGCGGTTCGAGTTGCCCTTGTTTTTGTTGCCTGACTTATTAGGTCGGCTGGTTGATTGATTACCCAAGTACCCTCTCACAGATTGGAGTCCAGGAATTCTGTCAGTTGCGATTTGGAAAACGCACCAACCTTCTGTGCCTGAACTGCGCCATCTTTAAATAGCATTAGTGTGGGAATGCTGCGGATGCCGAACTTGGCCGCTATGTTCGGGCTTTCGTCAACATTCAGTTTTACGACCGACATCTTGTCGGCGTAGTCTGTCGCAGCTTCATCAAGAAACGGAGCGATCATCTTGCAGGGACCGCACCATTCAGCCCAGAAATCGACCAGGGCAGGTTTTTCAGAATTAATGACGTCAGCATCAAAATTGCTGTCATTGGTGTGCACGAGATTATCGCTCACCGGCTACTTCCTCCACATGAAAACGGATATCGAACTCTATAAAATGGATGACGCTGCCTTCTCTATCAGGCACTATGTCGCAGTTTTGTTGCCGACGTGTCAGGCTTCTTTGACGAATCGATGAATGCGAAACTGGCAGGTGCGACGATTGTCGCGTCGAATTAAGGCCAATTTGAACGCGTCACGAGCCATTTTGCAAGCATTTAATGCACTTTTTAAGGCCCCCCGATCATGTCAGATAATCATCTGAGCGACCTCAGATTCGACTCACTTGCGCTTCACGACAGCGTGCGCCAAGGCATCCGTGATGCAGGCTTCGACTTCTGTACACCCATTCAGGCCAGCACATTGCCGATCGCCCTGGAACCCCGCGACGTTGCGGGCCAGGCACAGACGGGCACGGGTAAGACCGCGGCGTTCCTGATCGCGACATTCCAGAAGCTGCTTGCCTCGACGCCAGACCCGGAACGGAAAAAGCAGCCGCGCGCTTTCATGCTCGCGCCAACTCGGGAACTTGCGATGCAAATCGCGAAGGACGCCGAGTTGCTCGGTAAGCACACAGGCTTCAAGGTCGGACTGGCGTATGGTGGTACGGATTACGAGAAGCAACGACGCACAATTGAGGATGGCATCGATATCCTCATTGGCACGCCGGGCCGCATCATCGACTACTTCAAGCAGGGTGTTTTCAAGCTAAACGAAGTCGAAGTCGCCGTGCTTGACGAGGCGGACCGCATGTTCGACCTTGGATTCATCAAGGATATTCGCTACCTGCTTCGTCGACTTCCCGACCCCGACAAGCGGCTCAATATGTTGTTCTCGGCAACCTTGTCGCAGCGCGTCATGGAGCTCGCTTTCGAGCACATGAACGAGCCGGAGCTCATTCGCATCGAGCCCGACAAAATCACTGCTGATCGTGTGCGCCAGGCCATATTCTTCCCCTCGAATGAAGACAAGTTGCCGTTGCTCGTCGGCCTGATTCGAGAAATGGGTGCCGGACGCATTATGGTTTTCGTCAACATGAAACGCGAGGCCGAACGTGTCGAAGCTACACTCGAGGCCAACGGGGTACACGCGAAAGCTATTTCGGGCGATGTACCGCAGAAAAAGCGGCAGCGCCTGCTGCTGGACTTCCAGAGCGGTGACTTGCAGGTTCTCATCGGCACCGATGTTGCCTCTCGCGGCCTGCACATTCCGGATGTTCAATACGTCATCAACTATGACCTGCCGCAGGACTCCGAAGATTACGTACATCGCATCGGACGCACGGCGCGCGCCGGCGCAGCGGGTGATGCGATCAGCTTTGGATGTGAGACGTATGCGGTGTCTTTGCCGGATATCGAAGATTTCATCGGCCACAAAATTCCGGTCGCAAAGTACGACCCGGCGTTAATGCCCGAACTCATCAAACCGAAGCGCAAGCCAAGGCAACAGTCGGGGCAGCAGCGCAATCGGTCCGGCGACAATCGAGGGTCCAGGCGGCGAGCGCCAAGAAGGTCATAACAACTCGCGTACGCCTTCGACCCCGGCAAATTCGCCATTTTCACGAACCGGCTCAGTCGTGTCCGGAAGGGTTACGACCACCGGCTTGCGAATACCGTATTGAGCGGCGCTTCGCAGCACTGGCACCGTGTCATCCACGAACATCGTCGTTTCAGGGTCAAACCCCTCCGCTTCCTGCAGCAAGCGCCAGAATTCCTGATCTTCTTTCGCATGCCCATAGGCATGCGAGCTGTGAATGCTGTCGAAATACCTGCCAAAACCCAGTGTGTCTTCTTTGAGCTTTAGCGTATCCGGGTGCGAGTTCGTCACGAGCAGGACCTTGATGTCCGTTGCACGGGCTGTCTCAAGAAATGGCTGTGCACCGGGCAGGTATTCGATGCGGTCGTGTACTTCGTGATGTAGTGCCAGCACGTCGAAGCCCAGGCGCTCGCTCCAGTGATCGAGGCAGTACCACTCGAGATCGCCCTGGATCGATAAATACTTGGCATACAAGCGGTCGCGCGCCACCGTGTACTCCAGTCCATTGTGGCTCGCATAGCGGCCTACCACGAGCTCTTTCCAAACGTAGGTATCGAACGCCAGGTCAAGAATGGTGCCGTCCATATCGAGCATCAGCGTTTCGCAGTGCTGCATGGCTGTTTTCGGATCGAATGTCACTGTTCTATACTGCGCGCCCCTGTTCGCGTCCGGATATTTATATGAACCTGAATGAACTTATTAACCCGATCGTCGATCTCGCCGTCGATGCGGGCAAAGCAATCCTCGAAGTTTACGCCACCGATTTTGACGTTCAAGAAAAAGGTGATGAATCTCCGTTGACGCAAGCGGATCTTGCGTCGCATCACTGCATCGTCAGAGGCCTCAGCGCGCTAACGCCCGACATCCCGGTCATTTCCGAGGAAGAAGGCTTGCCGAGCTTCGCTGAGCGCGGCCAGTGGCAGCGCTACTGGCTGATCGACCCGCTCGATGGCACTAAGGAATTTGTTAACCGCAATGGCGAATTCACGGTCAACATCGCGCTAATCGACTCCAACCGACCCATATTCGGCGTGGTGCACGTGCCGGTACAGGAGAAGACGTACATCGGCTGTGAAGGACACGGCTCCGAACTACGCGACGGCGGTACCACAACATCGATCAGCGTGGCCGCGACAAGTAGCGATCCTGTGCGTATTGTCGGAAGTCGCTCGCACCGCGGCTCCAGCCTCGATGCATTTCTCGACAAGGTGGGCGAATCCGACATGCTGCCCATGGGCAGCTCACTTAAGTTCTGTGTTGTCGCCGAAGGCCGGGCGGACATATACCCGCGTCTTGGCCTGACCTCCGAATGGGATACGGCGGCCGCCCAGGCAGTCGTCGAGCAGGCCGGCGGAAAGGTCCTCGAGCTTGACGGTAAGCCCTTGTCTTACAACGCGAAAGAGGACATCCTGAACCCGTGGTTTGTCGTCATCGGAGCCGCGGACCGGGACTGGCTGGCGCTGCTTGCAAGCGACGAGTAGCATGGGCGGAAATGACCGACAAAGTCGATACTGAATCCTTCAAGAATCTCGAGAGGCTGCGCGAACTGCGAGTGAGCCACCGCGATCTTGACTACCTGATAGATCGGCTGCAACACGATCCGATGGTCGATCAGTTGCGAATTCGTCGCCTCAAGAAACGCAAGTTACTGATCAAGGATATGATCACGTCACTCGAAAGCGAACTCATTCCCGACCTCGACGCCTAAGGCTTCGGCCCGATGTGAATGTCGCCTCGTTCCCGGGCGAGTTCGATTTGTCTTTGGCGTTCGCGCAGGCCCGCTGCCCTTTCCTCGTCGAGGTCGTTGATACATCTTGGACAGGACACGCCTTCCTGGTAGTCCGGTGATGCCATTTCCTCAGTGCTTAGTGGTCGCCGGCAGGCATGACACTGAACGTAACCACCCTCGGCGAGATCACGGTCCACCGCGACGCGTGTATCGAACACAAAGCACTCGCCGTCCCACTGGTTTTCCTGTGCCGGCATTTCCTCAAGGTATTTAAGAATACCGCCCTGCAGGTGATAGACCTCTTCAAATCCGAGTTCGAGCATCAACGCAGTCGCCTTCTCGCAGCGAATGCCGCCGGTGCAGAACATGGCAAGTGGCCGATCTGTCGAAGTTTCGGCAAGCTCCTGTGCGAACCTGGGAAACTCCCGGAAGCTGTCCGTCTTAGGGTCAATCGCGCGCGGGAATGTGCCGACTTCGAATTCGTAGCTGTTGCGCGTATCGACGACAACCACATCCGGGTTTGAAATAAGTTCGTTCCATTTTTCTCCGGAGACGTAGGTGCCCGTCTGCTTATGCGGCAGTATGTCCGGACGGCCGAGCGTGACAATTTCCTTTTTCAACTTGACGCGCATACGCCGGAACGGCGGCTCCGATACAGCGTTCCAGCGCGCTTCGACAGGACTAGCGAGCTCCAGGGTCGCTTCGACCCACGCGAATACGTCGCGAATCGCATTTTCTTCACCGGTTATGGAACCGTTAAAGCCTTCATTCGCGACAAGTATTGTGCCAAGCAGGCCGTGCTCATCACAGACGCCCTGCAGCGCGTTCTTGAAGTCTTCCGGATCTGACAAATCCAGGAAACGGTAAAACGATGCAACTTTCATTCTTCGACCCGATCCTCAGGCACTGTTAGCGACAAGATGCTGTGGCGAATTTCTTCGCCGAGCACGAGGCGCGCATCCGCGCCAATGCCGACGATATCCTCGTCGTATTCAAGCAATCCATCGCCGTTTCGGCGTAACACGTCCTGATTCTGCAGCTTCCTGATGAAGTCGTGAAACAGCGTTTTATTAAAGAAGTCGGGCGAATGCAATCCGTAGATCATCGAAAGGCGCTCAGCGCTGAGCTGGCACATTTGCTCAAGTCGCACGCGCGACAGGGTGCCCGAACCGTGCTGCACGAGAATGGCTATGACCAGGTAGAAGCGTTGCAGCATGGGTACCATCGCCTCCCCGAGCATCATTAGCTGGTAGGCTTTTGCGGAGCCGGCCGGAGGCCGCTCGAGCACGGATTTGCGCTTGCGCCGAATCAGGAGCCCCTGTTCGACGAGCGCATCGACCGCCTGGGTTGTCACGTCGTCGACCTCATCGTCGCCCCATTGCAGGCACAACTCCTTGCGCATGAACGGGTAGATCAGGTTCACAAGCCGCTGAATTTCAGTAAGCGGCAGCTGCCGCCCCTGGATGAAGCAACACGCGACCGACGCCGGCACCGCGAGAAGGTGCAGAATGTTGTTGCGGAAAAAAGTCAGCAGCACAGCTGTACTTTCGGTCATATGAATCACATCACCCATCGGATGCAATGTCCTGCTTATGGCATTGAGTTTCTCACCGTGCGCGATAATTTCGTCGGGATCCATATCGGGCATGGTCACCGAATCGGAGTAACGGAAGCGCTGCAATAGATCGAGGCTCAATTGAAGTTGCGAGCGCAGCTCCTGGGCGCCGATCTTCTGTTTTGGGGTCGCGAGCAAGACGTAGGCCAGTAGGCTGATTGGAGTGACAGCCGCCGCGGCATTAATACCGCTCATGATGCTTCGACCGAGATTATCCACAACCTCAGTCAGCCAGGCTGGCCGTTCGCCGTTGCCTTTCGACTTGTTGCGCCAGTCCGGCTGCAGACCGTCGAGCATGTCGTCCAGATCGATGGGCTCGCCGATGTTGACGTACACACGACCGAAGTTTTCACGCAGGCCCTTGATTGATCGAATGAGACCAAGCAGCGACTCTTTTTGCTTCGCGCCACCACCAAGTTCGTTGATGAAGGAATCCCCCTCAATCAGTTTTTCGTAACCGAAGTAAATCGGTACGAATACGACCGGGCGCCTGGGATCCTGGATGTAGGAGTTGACGGTCATCGCCAGCATGCCGCCCTTTGGCGACAGCAGTCGTCCTGTGCGGCTACGCCCGCCTTCGACGAAGTACTCGATCGAATAGCCGCGCAGCAAAATCTGGTAAAGGTAGGCATCGAAAACGGCGGCATACAGGCGATTGCCTTTGAAGCTGCGGCGTAGGAAAAACGCACCGCCACGCCGCAAGATCGGTCCGACGATCGGCATGTTGAGGTTGATGCCCGCTGCAATATGCGGCAGCTGCAGTCCCTTTTCATAGCAGATGTAACTCAACAGCAAGTAGTCGAAATGACTCCGGTGGCATGGTACGTAGACAACGACTTTTTCTTTTGCCAGGTCCCGTAGCCGATCTGTGTGACCAAGTTCGATACCGTCATAAATCCGGTTCCACAACCAGCGCAGTATGCGCACCAGGAAACGGATTGTCGGGAAGGAGATATCCGCTGCAATCTCGTGCACGTACTCGTGGACCTTGCGTTCCGCCTGCTCCCGTTTCTTCGCGTCATCGCCGGCTTCCGCCGTGATTGCTCGCTTCACATTGCGTGCGAGCAGCACCTGCCTCTCAAGCGTGCGGCGATGCGACAGGTCGGGCCCCAGGGTCGCGGTACGTCGCTTACGAAAATGCACTCGCAGAATCCGCGACACCTTGCGAAATGCGATTTTGGGTTCGACACCATCGTGCACAATGGAACTCAACGCCAACGCGTGGCTGAACCGCATCAGGGTATTGCGACCATGCAAAAGTGTCGCAAAGAACTTCCGCGTACGCCCTGCAACATCCCAGTTCTCAGCGAACAGCAACTTGAACAGTGAACGTTCCTTATCGGGCGAGCGACCCCAGTAGATAGCAACTGGCAGTAACAGCAGGTCTTCGATGTTGTCCTCTGCTGCGTCCACAAGGCTGCGCAGACGACGCGAGCCCGACGCCGACGGCCGCCGGAAAAAGAAGCCGCTGAGCGGCCGAAGTACGACGAAGCGTCTCGAGAACCGCTGGCCGCCGAAATAGAACGATTCACTCGGTGACGGCAAGCCATTCTTCGCGCAGGCGCGCTCCAGCGCGAGCAAGTCGGCGAGCCCACCAGTCTCCAGCACGTAACAAATGGCCGCATCGGCGTCGGTAATCAGCTCGGCCGGCGCTTCCGGTTGCACGGTCGGGCGCGCCCACACGGCGAACAGCTTACCGGCCAGCCAGTAGAGTGGCCGGAATATGAGCAGGGCAAAGTCTATGAGGTGACGCACTGGCGAACAGCGCTCCTGCCGGGCCGTCTAGTCGTTGACGGCCTCTTCGATCTCGTCGTTGATCTCTTCGGCGTGTTTCTGTACGACCTCGCCGACGTCCTCTGCCTTGTCGAGCGCATCGTGATAGGCGTCACCGAGCTTCTCAGTCCCATCTTCGACCGCTTCGCCGACAGCATCACCAACATCTCCCATTTCCTCGCCGACGTCTTCCATCTCGTCAGCAATGCGATCCATACTCGAGTTGTCAGATGATTCGCCGCAACCTGCGAATGCGAAGGCGATCAGTACGAGCAGAATTCTCATGGCATTCCTCCCAATGGTGCTTTTTTTCAAGAAGCGATCTTTTCAATAAATCGAGCTAAATAATAGTTGATATCGTCGATATTTTCGCTAAGCCGATGATCGCCATCGAGTACATGCAGCTCAGCGTGACACTGGCTCGCAAATCGTATGCTGTTCTCGACAGGTACAACGTCGTCTCGCCAGCCGTGCACGATGGCTATCGGCAGGTTCGGTGGCGTCGCAGTCAGTTCCTCGTAACCAGGCACATAGTAAGCCGGCGCCAGTACGAAGAGTCCCGCCGCGCCTAACTCTGCGGCTGCGGCTGTGGCAACGTGTCCGCCCATACTCGAGCCGACGAGAAGCAGCGGTCCACTGATATCGTGACATTCGTCGATCAGTTTGTGCACGCGTTCGGTCGGGTCGGCAATGCCCTGGTAGTCGACGCTGCCTACCGCACAACCCATGTCTTCAGATTGCTCGGCCATCGCGCGGATTTTTGTACCCCAGGGCCCGCTTTCCTGCCCATGCGAGAAAATCACGGTTGTCATATCAGTATTCCCTCTCCTGTATCGCAAAGTTCCTCGATGTGGCGGGCCAGCAACCAGTCCCTGTCCTGCCCCCAGACAACATAGTCACCCAGCCGAATTGTCGGCACGCCCCACGAGCCAGAATCAAACATTGACTCACGATTGTCCTCGACTTTTTGTCGCCATGACTCGTCTTCCATCGCGGCCAATACATCAGGCCAGAACAGGCCGCAGCGGCCGGTCACCTTGCGCATGCCCGTGTCCGTCGCCACGTCGATAGCCCTGGACCAGATCGCCTCGCCGGCGTGCAACAGGAAATCCCGCTCCCTGCGTTCACCCTGCGCATAAAAGAAAACGGCCAGGCAACGTTCAACCCCGATACCGACCGGGTCGGCGAAATGACCGTAAGGAACATCCAGGCGGCGTGCCTCCCGACTCGTGTCTTTGATGATGTAGGTGAGTTTCCGCTGTGGGACCTGCATTCCTCGCATGACCATCGGCAGTACTGGCCGCACAATAAGCTGCAGTTTGAAAGCGTCAGCGATCGCGTAAACACGTTGCAGGCAAAGGTAGGAATACGGGCTGCGAAACGAATAAAAAAGCTCGAGGGGCGGCAGTTCGCGCGCAGCACCCGGTGGCGCTACAGGCAATGTCGGTTGCATGACCTGCCGGATCGAGGCGAGCCTGGCCATGGGCGCTGATTCACGGCGCGCGTCAAGCGCATCAAGCCGCTCAAGCAGATAATGCAGACGATCGACACCCCAGTACCATTCGCCGGCGTAGTGCAGCATCGCCGAGTTGTAGTGCCCGAGCTCCTGCAGGCGTTCCTGGTTCGCCGCCAGCATTGCATCGCCTTCACCGGTCATTCCGGCGCCGGCAAGACATCTGGCAACACCCTCTGAGTCACCACGCCAATAGGATGTGATCGCCGCGAGCAACTCACTCCCGAATTCCGGCGTGCCGCTGCTTGCGGCCAGGCTGTCGATCAGTGCACGCCGATGCTCGACCGCGGGAGCTGCCCCTTTGTCGAGAAACGGCACGCCGAGTTCGGCAGCTAGCCGTGCACAATCCCGGTCGGCGTAGACAGCCAGCAGCTCAGGCTCCGGACGGTAAGCAATGTCAGTGCACGACTGGGTCAGGTAGTAGCGCAGTTCAATGTCGTAGGCAGCCGCCAGGTCCGGCAGGTAATGGGCCAGCAGATACGAGTAAGGATCGTCGAGCTCGAGGAACACGGAGACAATATGCGCACGTCGACCAAGCTTGCGACCGGATTCGGCCAGTGAGCGCTTCAACGTTTGCGTCTTCTCGCTGACCAGCAGGTTAACCAGCTTCGAGCGCAGCTTGTTACGAATGCTCATTCGTCGTCCCAGGCCGACGTCGGCTTCCACAACAATTCGTCGAGGTCTGGCTGCCAGCGGTACTTATTCATGTCGACCTTGCCTGCCATGACGGCAACGTCTTCCATCATAAGTCGTTTGCTCTGTTCTTTATACGCGGAGCTGCCCTTTTCAAAAGCGATCTTGCCGGATGACTGCAAGACACGATGCCAGGGCACGTTGCGACCTTCGGGTAAGTGTCGCAATGCATAACCGACCTGGCGTGCGCCGCGCGGGATACCCGCAATTTCGGCTATCTGGCCGTAATTTGCGACGCTGCCTTTCGGAATTTCGCAGATCGTTTCCCAGATACGGTGCATGCGTGCGATGCGGTCCATATCAGGTGAACCCGAGGCGGGCCTGGATTTCGCGCCTGGCATCGGCAAGCACTGTGTCGCGATCGAGACTGTTGAGAATTTGTTTGACGACATGTTTTGGTCCGCCCTCGCCCCAGGACTTGCCCTGCCCGAGATACCTGGATGCAACCTGCCCGACGACATAGGTGCTGTAGTAAGCGATCGCACCCTGCGCTCCCGCGGTAACGATCGTGGACAACCCTGCGGTCCCCACCTTGAGCGCACTCGAAACAAAATGCAGTGCCCAGACCGTGCCCATCAGCGCGGCCGACTCCGCAACAATCACCTTGACGAGTGAGCCGGCCTCTTGCTGGCTCAACGGCAGATCGTAGACGCGCGACAGGTGCACGACCATGCCGACATCAATGAAGGCTGCGGCAAACAGGTCGGCTACGGGAACCGGGTTAAAGGCGACGGCAATGCCTTTGCCTACGCAGTAGGTGCGTACGAGCTTCTCGCCAATTTCACGTCGTGCAGCGAGTATTCGCCGCCCCACCTGGTCGCTGAGGTCCGCGGCGAACAAGCTGGCATTCAGCGCAGCGAGCGTCTTGCCCTCAGCATCAAGTATGTCCCACAGCCGCAACCGCAGTTTTTCGACGTCGGGCTCTCGTTGTCGCTCACACTCTGTTTCGTCTCCGTTCTCATCAACCTCGACAATCATTTGCGGCCGCGGCTGCGCGGCGACAGCAATGATGTGAGCCGGCTCAACCATGCCATCCGTTTTGTCGCGTATCGATTGCAACAGCGCCGATTTCTCATCACTGGTGAACAAATCGCTTTTGTTGAGTGCCAGCAACACCGGGCGGCCCTGCGCCAGGAGAGTGCGCAATGCGTGCAGCTCGGTATCGGTGATATCGCTGTCGAGCACGAAAATGACCAGGTCCGAGCGGCCTGCAACCTCGCGCGCCATCGCCTCACGATCTTCGCCACCGGCTTCGTCCAGGCCCGGCGTGTCAATCAGAAACACTCCCCCTGCCTCGACCTCGCTCCATGGCTGCATCGACGAGTGCCGTGTCTCTCCGTGCAGGGGACTCACCGAAAAGGCCTCCTTACCGATCAACGCATTCAACAAGGAGGACTTGCCCGTGCTGACACGACCAAAAACGGCAAGATGCAGATGTCCGTGCTCGAGCTTGTCGAGCATGCCCTCAACGGCTTCGTAGTCGTATGCCAGAGATTCGCGTACGCCATCGGGAAGGCGTGCATCGTTGATTAACTCGTGCAGGCTTTCGCGCGCGAGTTCGAGATGATCTGAACCGTCGTTCGTTCCGGCTTCAGCTGTCGCCCGGCTTTTCTTCCAGGGCCATTTTGGCAACGCGGCGAACGCCCGCTTCAATATGTTCACTGATGCCTTCCTCGAATTCTTTCGCGGCAACCTCAGGCACGAGATCCCCGTGCCTTGACAACGTCATGACCAGACTTCGGCCCAGTGCATCGAAAATCAGTCCGTAGGCCACGGCGTGGACCAGGCCGCCTGCCACCGTGCCGATGCCCGGAAACGCTTTCAGGCCATTGCCGGCCACAGCCAGCGACAACGGTAGCGCACGTCCTACACGACTCTGGCTGAGGTTCAGAAATTCTTCGATATCGAGATCGCGCGGCGTTGCGTCGTACAGCTTACAGAGTTCCTGGGTCATTGCGGTGCCTATGTAGCCCTGTATAAGCACATCGGTACCTGGACTTACGGCCGCAAGTGCTCCAACAACCGCCTTGCGCGTGCCGTTGCGAATGATCTGCTCTGAACGCTGCACACGGTACTGCGCTTCGGCCTCGGCCAGCTTGTCCGCCGCGAGCCTGAATACGGCGCGGTCCCGTTGCTCGTCGATCTCCGTGGGATCTTCAAGCAGGCGATTGATCGCGACAACGAGAACACCGATGTCTGCGGGACGCTGGCGCTTTGTCGTCGATTCCTTACCGTCACTGGTCCGCTCAATAACGTCGGCCGCTCCGCCCGCTGTAACGGCCACGACGCGATCTCTTTCGATTTCGCCGCCCGCACGATCAAGATGTTCGAGCAAACGTTGCATTAACGCAGCCTGCTCGTCGACACCGAAACGATCGGACTTATTCATGACCATGACGAGTGGTTTGCCGAGCGACAACAGTTGTTCAACGGCATCGGCTTCGGGGCGTGTCAGGTCGCCATCGCAAACGAACAACACAACATGCGAGCGTTGTGCTTCCTGCATCGCCATGTCGCCCAGACCTTCTTCGTGGCCACCCATCCCCGGCACGTCGGTAAGCAGAATTTCATTGCCGGCGTCATTGCGCCACCGATAGTGCTGCACGTCCGTTGTCGACCCGCCGAGTACATCGACAGAGACATCGGCTGTCGGGACGAGCGCCCTTATCAGCGAACTTTTGCCGGTGCTGATCTCTCCAAAGAAGCACAAATGGATCGCCCCGCTCGCCTGGCGCGTTGCGAGTTCCTGCAGTTCCGACTGTGCCGCGCCGACATCGACACCGGATACTTCGGCCTCTTCAAGCCGGGCACGAATGTCAGACTGCGTGAGTTTTCGGGCCGCCTTCGTCTTGAGGTCGGGGATCGTTCGGCGCACGACCAGTCGCCAGATAAGCCAAAGCGCGGCAACAACAAGCACGACCATGATGGCCATGTACCCATACAACAGGACCTTCGGGCCCTCGACGAGTCGATCCCACACGTTGAGCGCCGATTCCGTGATGAACAGCAGGGCGCCAATCGCCACGACAAACAGCAGCCCGATGACCGCTGCGATGCCAATCCGAATGACTCTATCGACTTTCATGATTGGTCAGTATGCCCTGATGCGGGGCGATTCTCACCGGAAGTAAAGCGCAGCGTAGCGAGCCATGCAGGTGAGGAATGCCCCGCTGAGGGGCTTACGACTACATTTGTGCTGCAACCCAATCGTTGATTTTGGCTTCGAGCATCGACAGCGGCATCGGACCGTCCATCAGTACCTGCGTATGGAAGTCCTTCACGTCGAACGCGTCACCAAGTTGCTCCTCAGCGTAGGTGCGCAGTTCACGAATCTTGAGCTGTCCGATCTTGTAGGCCAGCGCCTGCCCGGGAATCGCCATGAAGCGTTCTGCTTCAGAGACAGCTCGTGCTTCTTTCACCGGTGAATTGGCGTACATGTAATCGAGGACGTCCTGGCGAGTCCACTCCTTGGCATGCAAACCGGTATCGACGACAAGACGGATCGCACGCCAAAGTTCTGCATTTAGCGCACCAAAATATTGGTAGGGGTCCGTGTAGACACCGATTTCCTTGCCGAGTGATTCGGCATAAAGGCCCCAGCCCTCTGTGAAAGCTGTGTATCCACCAAAGCGCCTGAAGCCTGGCAGTTCATCATTCTCGACTTGCAGTGAACGCTGGAAGTGGTGGCCGGGAATGGCCTCGTGCAGAAACAGGGATTCCATACCCCAGATCGGCCGCGCCTTAA
>Ga0209567_10000885_pt1 | contig 16104 bp, 7 predicted proteins | sample COG_12_FD_184756 | JGI IMG/M metagenome (GOLD analysis project Ga0209567, IMG submission 184756) | Pelagic marine sediment microbial communities from the LTER site Helgoland, North Sea, for post-phytoplankton bloom and carbon turnover... | ecosystem: Environmental > Aquatic > Marine > Neritic...
GTTCTGCACCCACTGCCAGATCTGCGAACGCGAGATCTCCGCGGTGGCGGCGTCTTCCATCAGGTTGTAGATCGCCGCGGCGCCGTTGCCCCGCAACCACGAGGCGAGGTACTTGATGGCGACATCGGTGTTGGTATGCACCCCTGCTTCGGTGATCTGCCCTCCGGCGACGGTGGTGTCGACCAGGTCGGCGGCTTTGACATCGACGTCATCGCGTTGCTTGTCGATCTGGTTGGGCCGATCCCCCAGCACTTCGGTGAAGACCTCGGTGGCGAGTGGGACCAGGTCGGGGTGTGCCACCCAGGTGCCGTCGTGGCCGTCGCGGCTCTCGCGATCCTTGTCCTCGCGTACCTTGGCAAAGGCGATCCGGTTGATCTCCTCATCGCGTCGACTCGGGATGAACGCCGCCATGCCGCCCATGGCGTGGGCGCCGCGACGATGACACGTCTTGATGAGCAGGTCTGTGTAGGCCCGCATGAATGGCACCGTCATGCCGATCTGGGCCCGGTCGGGGAGCAGCATGTCTGAGCGATTCCGGAACTTCTTGATGATGGAGAAGATGTAGTCCCACCGTCCGGCGTTGAGTCCGGCCGAGTGGTCGCGCAACTCGTAGAGGATCTCGTCCATCTCGTAGGCGGCCAGGATTGTCTCGATCAGCACGGTGGCGCGGATGGTGCCTTGGTCGAGACCGAGTTCGTCTTGAGCCGTGACGAACACATCGTTCCAGAGCCGAGCCTCGAGATGGCTCTCGAGTTTCGGCAAGTAGAAGTACGGTCCGGTGCCCCGGGCGATCAACTCGGCCGCATTGTGGAAGAAGTAGAGACCAAAGTCGAACAAGGATCCCGAAACCGGTTCGCCGTCGACGGTCATGTGATCCTCGACGAGGTGCCAGCCGCGGGGGCGCACCATGAGTGTCGCGGTTTGCGGGTTCAGCGAGTAGGTCCTGCCGTCGGGATTGGTGAACTCGATGCGGCGCCTGATGGCGTCCTTGAGGTTGATCTGGCCGTCGATCATGTTGTGCCAGGTCGGCGAGCACGAGTCCTCGAAGTCGGCCATGAAGACCTTGGCGCCCGAGTTGAGGGCGTTGATCATCATCTTGCGGTCGACCGGACCCGTGATCTCGCAGCGGCGGTCGGCCAGGTCGGGGGCCGGCGGCACAATCTGCCACTCGGCGCTCCTGATTTGCTCGGTCTCGGGCAAGAAGTCCGGCATCTCGCCGGCGTCGATCCGTTCCTGCCGTGCGGCCCGAGCGGCGAGGAGTTCCTTGCGGCGGCTGTTGAAGCGCCGTTGCAGGCGGGCGACGAACTCAAGCGCCTCCGGGGTGAGGATCTCGGCAAAACGATCATCGGCTGGGCCGGTGATGACGACTCCGTCGGGCATCGTGGGTCCTTTCGGCTGCGTGGGCCAAGCGTCGTGCTCGCGGCGACGATTGGCAATTCCTTCACTTGCTAAGAACGGCGATTCTTATCATCATCGTTGAACTCGGAGGTTCTTCTATGGGTACAACGACCGTAGATCCACTGATCTTTGGTCAGCGAGTCCGGCACTACCGCAAGGTACGAGGGCTGACGCTCGACGAGCTTGGTGCTGTCGTCGGCAAACCGGGCCCCTATCTGTCGTTGCTCGAGAACGGCAGGAAGGAGCCCAGGCTTGGTCTCATCAATGCCCTCGCCGAAGCGCTCGAGGTGCCGGCGGTTGACCTGCTGCGACCCGAAGCACCCAGCCGGCGCGCCCAGTTGGAGGTGGCGCTCCAGCGTGCCCAGGAGGACCCGCTCTACCGCGAGCTGGGACTGGCGCATTTCAAACCGTCGGCTCGCATCCCCGACGTTGCCCTCGAACATGTCGTGCGCCTCTACGACGAACTGCGCGGCAGACATGCCATCGCCCAGGTGACCAGGGAAGAGGCTCGGATCGCCAACTCGGCGCTGCGGGCAGAGATGCGCGAGCGTGGCAACTTCTTCGGCGATATCGAGGATGTGGCAGCAGAGGCGGTGCACGCGGCCGGCTACAGCGGTTCGGGAGCGTTGACCGAAGGAAACATCAAGGCCCTCGCCGCCCATTTTGGGTTTGCGGTGCACCGCGCCCAGGACATCCCGTCGTCGGTGCGGTCGGTTACCGACCTACGCCACCGCCGCATCTACGTTCCCCAGCGGGATTTGCTCTCGACCCGGGGGGCGCGTTCGGTTGTGCTCCAAACCCTCGGCCACTTCGCACTCGATCACCCCGAGCCCGCCGACTTCTCCGAGTTCCTCCGCCAGCGGGTCGAGGTCAACTACTTCGCCGGCGCAGTGTTGGTGCCCGAGCAAGCCGCGGTGCCGTTCCTGATCGGCGCCAAGGCGGGGCGCGATCTTTCCGTTGAGGACATCCGGGATGGGTTCTACGTGTCGTATGAGATGGCGGCCCACCGCTTCACCAACCTCGCTACCGAGCACCTCGGACTTGGGGTTCATTTCATCCGCTCCGACGAATTCGGGATCATCTGGAAGGCCTACGAGAACAATGGTGTGCCCTTCCCGCGCAACTCGGTCGGTGCCATCGAAGGTCAGCGACTCTGCCGGCAGTGGGGAACGCGTCGCGCTTTCTACTCCGAGGACAAGTTCTCGATCCACTATCAATACACGGACACGAACGTGGGGACGTTTTGGTGCAGCACGCATGTCGACGAGAACCGCATGGCGGCAATCACCGTTGGTGCCCGGTTCGAGGAGGCCAAGTACTACCGGGGTCGCGACACCGACCGCAGAGCCGTCTCAAAATGCCCAGGTGGCGATTGCTGCCGCCAGCCCTCCGAGGGTCTCACGTCGCGATGGGATGGCCTCGCCTGGCCGTCGGTGAGTCCCAACAGCCATGTGCTGGCCGCCATGCCGGTAGAGACGATTCCCGGGGTTGACCTCACCGAGATGTACGAGTTCTTGGAGCGCAACGCACCGTGAGGCCGCCGCTTGATCAGCGGACGGGGACGATGCGGTAGAGGTCGCCGACCAGATTCATGATGAGCATTTCGCCGTTGCCGTCGATCCCGAGGCTGGTGGCGTTGCCGATCTTGCCGAGGTCGCCGGTCCAGTCGGTGCTCGATTCGACGCCTTCTGCGTAGTCCCAGCTGCGAACCCACCCAACGCAATAGTCGCTGTAGAACTGGTGACCGTGGAGTTCCGGCACCGCCGGCCCCCGGTAGACCGTTCCGGCGATGATGGCGCACAACCCCTGGTGGTATTCGGTGAGGGTGGGTGCGATCAGCGCGGTCTGGTCGCAGGTTTCCGCCTCGAAGCATTCGGGGCCTTCCAGGATCGGCCACCCGTAGTTGCCGCCCGGCGTGTCGAGGGGAATGACGTTGACTTCTTCCCACCAGTCCTGGCCGACGTCGGATATCAGAATGCTGTCGCCGTCAATGGTGGCTCGCCACGGATTGCGGAAGCCGTAGGCCCAAACCTCGGGGGCGCCACCGTTCGCAGTGGCGTATGGATTGTCGGGAGGGATGGCGTACGGGGAGGCGGCGTCGACGTCCAGACGCAGCACCGTGCCGTACCAGTCGGTTGGGTCTTGGGCCTTTATACGCCAATCGGTGCCACCGGGGGAGGGGACGCCGCCGTCGCCGAGGGTCACCCATAGGTAGCCATCGGATCCGAACAGGAGGGCTCCGCCTTGGTGCGCGGGATGGGGTTGTTCGAGTTCGAGAACGCGGCGACCGGAGCGCGGATCGACTGCATCAGGGTTGTCTGCGGACCGGGCGTACTCGAACAACTGGCTGTCACCGGCGACGTCGGTGAAGAAGACGAAAAGGCGCCCGTTTTCTTGGTAGCGGGGATGGAACACCAGGGCGGTCAGACCCTGTTCGGACCCTTCGGTCGACACATCAGCCGTGATGTCGAGGAACGGCTCGGCGGCGACGACGCCATTCTCCACGATCCTGATGAGGCCCGTCCTCTCCAGGACGAAGATGCGGTCGTCGCCGGGTGGGGCGGTGGCGTTGGTGGGTTGATCGAACCCGTCGGCGATGAGATCGAGTTCGAGTCCGGCCAACGGCGCCGCAGGCTGTGTCGTCGTCGTGGTAGCTGCTTGGGCCGGTGTGGTGGTGCCGGGACCAATGGGCGGTCCGTCGCTCCCTGCGTTCGGGGAGCAGGCGGAGAGGACGAGAAGGAGAGCCAGCAGCGGCACGATGTGGCGCATCGGCGGGAGATTAGGACGCGACGGCGCCAACCCCACATCCGCGTTGGCCCGAGGCCAGTCGGCCCAACTGTGTCAATCGGTCGCTGGAGCGATCATCTGGGCGATGCTGAGCCCAAATCCGGTGAGGACGACGTCAGACGTGGTGGTGGTCCTGACCACGGGGGTGTCGCCACTCCAGAGAATGTGGTGGGGGCCGATGGTGAGTTCGGCCTGGTCGGGGCCCAAGTTGACAGCGACGAGCAGGCGCTCGGTTGGATCGGTTCTCACAAACGCATAGACCTGGTCGTTGTCGAAGATGGCCTCTTCGTAGCCACCCTCTCGCAAGGCGATATGGTCCCGGCGAAAGTGGATGAGCCGGTGATAGAACGAGAGTAACGACGAGGCATCAATCCGTTGATCTGCGACGTTGATGCCGGTGCGGTGGTTGGGGTGAATCGGGAGCCATGTGGTGACCCCCTCCGGGCTGAATCCGGCGTTGGTGCCGGCCGACCACTGCATCGGGGTGCGGGTGCGGTCTCGGGAAAAACGGGCGGCGCGTGTCGCCGCTGCGCCCGGATCCATCCCCAACTCATCGACGGCGGCTCGATAGAACCAACCCCCGATCGGGTCCAGCAGCGTTGACGGATCGGTGGTGAGATAGTCCTCCATCCCGATCTCTTCGCCCTGATACAACGATGGGGTGCCCGGGAGCAGGAGCGTTAACGCGGCGGCGACTCTGGCCCACCCGTCATCGTTGACGCCGTCGGCGAGGCGGGAGCGGGCGCGGGGCGCATCGTGATTGCCCATCGTGTTGCAGGGCCACGCACCCTCGGGCATCGCGGCGAGCCTGGCGCGCTGGTTGGCGCGAACTGCCTGCGGGGTGAGCCGCTCCATCCTGGTGAGCGAGAAGTTGAATACCATCTGGAGCTGATCAGTTCCGCAGTAGTCGAGGCGGTCCGTCTCGCCGACGAGGACACGGTCGTCGTACTCGTCGATCACCCGGCGCAGGCTGCGGAGCGCGTCGTGGACCTCCGGTTGGTGGAGTTGACCGCCGAACATCATGTCCCAGTTGGGAATGGCATCGAGGCGGGCATTGGGCTCGTAGCGGCTATTCCACAGCTCGGTGAGCGAGAAATCGGCCTTGTGGTCGCTGCCGCTCTCGTCTTCATACAACGTGGCAATGGCATCGAGCCGGAAGCCATCGACACCACGATCGAGCCAGAAGCGAACTGCGGCCCACATCGCTTCGGCTACCGCGGGATTCCGCCAGTTGAGGTCGGGCTGTTCGGCGAGGAAGTAGTGGTAGTACCACTCGCCGCGGGTCGCATCCCACGTCCATCCGGGACCGCCAAAGGCCGAGAGCCAGTTGTTCGGTGGAAGCCGCGTGCCGTCGCCGTCGCTCTTGCCCGGATGCCACATGTACCAATCGTGTTTGGGGTTGTCGGCCGAGGCGCGGGACTCGAGGAACCAGGGATGTCGATGCGACGTGTGGTTGAGGACGAGGTCGAGCAGCACCCGGATCCCGCGTTCGTGGGCCTCGTCCAAGAAGCGCTCGAACACATCGAGCGTCCCGTACTCGGGTTCGACATCGGTGTAGTCGGCGACGTCGTAGCCGTAGTCTGCTTGGGGACTCGGGAAGTGGGGCGACAGCCAGACGGCATCGATGCCCAGCCATTCGAGGTAGTCGAGCCGATCGGTAGCGCCCCACAGGTCGCCGATCCCATCACCGTTTCCGTCGGCAAAACTGCGCGGGTAGATCTGATAGATCACCGCCGTTTGCCACCACTGCAAGGCCGAGCCACTCACGATCGTGCGGCCCTGCGCCGAATCACTTGGATCGCTTGATTCGGGTGAAGCGAGGCCGCGGGATCGCCGCCCGATCGTTTACCGCATTGTTGACGTATTCGACGTAGCGCACGATGGCGTGATCGGAGAACGGATCGACCTTGCCTTCCTTGAGGCCCAGCCGAAAGCCGCGCCAGCGGTCCTTGCCCCGCTGTCGGGGAGTCAGCGCACGGAGCTTCCCGTAGGTGTTGAAGTACATGAGTCGTCCGGTATGTCGGTAGCGCAGCCACGCCGGCGGGACGCGGGTGACGATGTCGTTGTTGTTCACCCACCGGTAATGGGTGATGTCGGTGTTGTGGACGTACCGCTTGGTACCTACCCGAGGGCTGCCAAAGGTGTGGAGCTCTTCGGGCATGGCCGGGATGTGTGACAGGTAGCAGCGTCCTGCGCAGATGGTTGCCATCGCACCGCCGAGTGAGTGGCCGGTGAACCAGGTGGTCCTGCTGTCGTCCTGGAGCGCTTCCTCGAGCTTCGGCCACAGGTCGTCGACCTCACGCTTGAAGCCGCGATGCACCCGCCCCACTGTCTCGGCGAGGTCGGTGAAGGCATTGGCGTCGGCCTTGATGTCGTTCCACTCGTTCGGCTCGGTGCCCCGGCAGGCGATGACGAGGTCGTCGTCGTTGGTGAAGATGTAGGCCTGGGCTCCGTCGCGCTCGATGTAGGTCGTGTTGGTGAAGCCGAGGCGCGGCGCGACAGCTCGCGCTTGGGGTTCAGGGAGGTAAGAGATCATGGAGATCTCGGCGAACAGCAGGGACCGCTGCAAGGGCTCGAGGTCGGCGATCGGCCCCGCGAGCCTTGAGTTCAGCTCGATTTCGTCGGCAGCCTTGCCGGAGATTGGTGTCTGTTCTTCGGCCACCGGTACGTCCTCCTGGTCGGGCCTGTGTGAAGCGGTTCTCAGGATACGGATGAAGCGCCCCGTTTGGAAAAGCCCGCGCCAGGAATGTCGGTGCCATAGGCGGTGGCGCCGCGGTACGATTCTCCCCATGACCTATGAGCCCGACACCGACCTACGCGCCCGGCTGACCCCATTGCAGTTCCGGGTCACCCAAGAAGCCGGTACGGAGCGTGCATTCAGCGGCGAGTACTGGGACGCCAAGGACCCCGGCACCTACCGCTGCGTCGTCTGTGACGTCCCGTTGTTCTCCAGCGAGACGAAGTATGACTCGGGCAGCGGCTGGCCGAGCTTCTGGGAGGCCCTCGACCCCGCCGCCGTCGAGATGCACGAGGACCGCACCCTCGGAATGGTCCGCACCGAGGTGGTGTGCGCCAATTGTGGTGCCCATCTCGGGCATCGGTTCCCCGATGGGCCACGTCCCACTGGTGAGCGTTTCTGTATGAACTCGGCATCGTTGCGGTTGGAACGAGAAGACGACTCCACAGAGAGCTGAACGTCGAACGTCAATCGACGAACGGTTGGTCCATCCAGGTGTGGCTGGGTTGAGCCGTGGCCAGCGGCGGCGGTTGCTCCAGGCTGCGTGGCGGATCTGTGGGTACCGCAGCGCACAGCGTCAAGACGAACTCGCCGTAGCGGATCCACCAACCCGGCATTTCGGCTCCTTCCGTCGCGGTCACCGTCAACGGGCGCCAGGTGGGGGTCTCGGCGTCAAAGGCCGGGTCGCACCTGACTTGGACGGTGCGGGTGTCGCGTCGTAGCCCCGTTCTGAGCACCTTGAGCGCGCTCTCCTTGGCAGACCACACCAGATTCGCCATGAGGTCGTGGTCGCCGGCAGCAACCAGAGCACGCTCCGGTGCAGTGAGATAGTCCCGCACAAAGGCGTCCGAGCGGGGTTCGACGATCTCGAGATCGCAGCCGATCCGTGCCGTGCCGGCCAGCACAGCGCTGACGGCCCAGTCGGCGCGGTCGGTCATTGCGATGACGACGCCGGCTGGTTCACCCGCAACGAAGGCCTCGGGCGCCCCGTCGGGGGCATTGCGCACTACGACGTCGGCGAGTGAGGCCGGATCCGTGGGGAGTCCGAGCGAACGAGCCAGGGTCTGTTTGGCGGTCCAGCGGCCGAGCCGTGCCTCCACCAGACGTTTGGTGTACCGCATGCGGCCGAGCCGATCGGCCAAGACGGGATCGAGCCAAGTGTTGTCGACCGCAACGTGATCCAACCCGGCGGAGAACCACGAGGCCTCAGTCACGGTCAGCCTTCCCGGCCGAGCCGCTCGAGTTCCTTGTCGATGCCGCGACGCACGGCATCGATTAGATAGGGGCGGATCTGGTCCGCCGGGATGATGCGGTGGATCGACCCCATTTCAAGGGCACGATGCACGTTGTGGATCTGGTCGAACTCATCGGCGACGGCACCCAGGTGTTCGGCGCGCACCGCCTCGCGGAGGTTCTCGAGCTCATTGCGGAGGTCGGCTTTCTCCTGACCTTCGGCTTCCGAGACTCGGGCGGACAGTGCGGTCACTCGCGGGTCGGTATCGGTGCGATTGTCGACGTCGCGAGCAAACACGACGGCTGCGGCCGGGGCGCCGCCGATCACCGAGGCCCGGCTGCCTTCAACGGCGGCGACCTCCATGTTGTCGTTCAATGTCGCCGAGAACACGACAAACGCCCCGCCGTGATAGCGCGAGACAACGCAGAAGACGATCGGTCCCTCGAAGTTGACGATGGCCCGACCGATCTCTGCGCCGTACTCGAGCTGCCAGCGCCGCATCGATTCGGGCGATCCGTCGAAACCCGACAGGTTGGCCAGCACCACCAGGGGGCGATTGCCCGATGCTGCGTTCACCGAGCGTGCGATCTTCTTCGAAGCGACCGGGAAGAGCGTGCCGGAGGTCCACTGCAGCGGCCCATCGGCGGGCACAAAACCCAAGCGGTTGACCGGCTTGGACTCGAAGCCGACCAGGCTCACCGGTTGGCCTCCGAGAAAGGCATCCCATGTGACGGCGATCTCGGCGTGCTGCATCCCGTGCCAACGCTCCATGTGGGGCAGATCCTGATCCACCACCGCCGCCATGACCCTGCGGATCTCGAAGGGCAGCTTGCGACCCGGGTTGTGCTCGTCGGAGAAGATGTCGCCCACGGTGGTGAACTCGCCGCCATGTGGGCTGGTGCCGGCGTCGCGGTCCGTGGGATCGGTGGTCGCAGCCGGGCGGGCGAAGCGCTCCCCGGGCTCGACGTAGGCGTACTCGTAGTGCGCCAGCAGGATTCGGCAGGCGTCCTCGACATTGCTGGCGAAGTACTGCGCCTGGCCGTTGGGTCCCATGATGCGCTCGTAGCCGCCGATGCCTTGGTTGTCCTCGGCCGAGACGCCGCCGGAGTAGTCGAGTGCCTGTTTGCCGGTCAAGACCATGGCCGCGTCTGGCGTCATCACCAAGATCCCCTTGGTGTGCATCAACATCGTCGCCTCGGCGTTCCAGTACGGCTGAGCCCCGACGTTGATCCCAACCACGATGATGTTGAGCTCACGTCCGTTTTGGGTGAACTCAATGATCCGGCGCAGGACCCGACCGATCCAGTCCATGTTCTCGGTGCCGCTCTCCATCGAGATGAGGGCACCGGCGGAGACGGCGAACCATTCCACCGGGACGTTCATTTCCTCGGCAAGGTCGAGCGCCGCGTTGATGCGAGAACACTCTCGCTCGGATAGGTTGCCGACTCCACGGGTTGGGTCGCCCAGAATGATGACTCGTCGCATGCCATCCGGATACCGAGTGGTGACGTTTGTCAAAACGCCGACCACGACGTTGGCTTCGTTGCGGCCGATGCGCCGCTCCACCGGTTCGAGCCGGCCATCGACCAGATCGTGTTCCACGAAACTACCGGGAGGGAATCCCCGCCGGGCGTGCTTGCGGGGCGGGGCCAGCATGCCGAGGATCTCCGAGGGATGGGTCATGCCACGCTGACGCAGTCTTACGACCTTCTGGTCGAGGTCCGATAGCGGCTGCATTGGGTTCTTCCACGGCTTGCGGATGCTGAGGCGCACCCCGCGGCCTCCAGGGTTGCTGATCTCGAGCAGGCGGGCCTTGAGCTTTCCCTTCGCGTTGCGGACCCTGACCCGCACCGATACTCGTTCGAGGCCGAGGCCCTCGGTTTCGGGAGCGAGACGCTGGACCAGCTCGGTGATCTCATCGGAACCAAAGGTGAGCTCGGGCCAGACATAGAGCTGCACCCGATTCCAATGCAGGCGCTTGTGAGTCGGGCGATGTGCTTGGAAGTGGCGGATTGGCCCGAGGACGTCTCGATAGACCCGTTCGAACTCGGGGACTCCGATCACCTTGTCTGCCTCATCGCGCAACGGAGTGAGGTCGCGGACCTCGGCGAAGGCAAAGAGTCGCTCGTCGCGCGGGTTGTCCCTGGCGACGCCGTGGAACAGGTAGATGTCCTCGATGGTCGGGAGTCTGCGGGTCTCGAAGTTCGATAGGCGCCACAGCTCGAGCCGTTTGGCCATCATCGGGTGAAGATCGCGGTATTCGGATTCCTCGTGGTGCTTGCCTTCCGGTGAGCCGCGGAACGTGAAGTTGAGGACGCCGCTCAGCGACGTCCCCGTGCCGCTCCCGGAGATGGCCACGACAATGCGGCGCAGTGCAAGGTCCCCGAGGGTCTCGTCCAGGATCTTGCGGACATGGTGTTCCGAGATTTCTGGTGTTCCGCGCGGTTGAGATTGCCACACGTAGATGTCGACCACCACGTCGTGATCCTGCGAGAGACCTTCGAGCACCGAATGGAGGCTGCGGGTGCCTTCGAGCAGATCTTGATACGGCAGGTGAGTGCTCACCACATGAATCGGCCGGCCCTCGAAGTCGTATTCTGCGCCGGAGAATAGGAAGCCACCGGCCTCGTAGGCGGTGAACGGTCCGAGGCCGCGAATCCGGTAGTAGCGTCGGGTGATCACCTCGAGCATGATCCGCTGTAGCTGCGGAGAAGCGGCCCCAAACCGGCTCGAGAGGAGCGGCTTGAGGGGCTGCGGGCACTCGACCAACTCCGTCACCTTATCGGGAACATCCGCCGCGTCGGGGTTGGCGGCGAGATACTCGAGGATCTGTTCGACCTCGTCGTACTTCTGCGCCCTGATCTGTTCGAGGAACGGCATGTCGAGAGACCGGTAGTGGATCTCTCGAGCGATGTCGTTGACGGCCGGGTAGCGGCTGCGGGTTTCCTGGATCAGTCGGTCGAGCAATCGGCGGAACCTCTCGCCGCCGTCCTCGGCGTGGGCGAGGCGATCCTCGAGGACGGTGAGGACGGCTTGGGTTTGCCGGCTCATCCGGGCGTGTGACCTAGCGATTTGGTACAGCGCCTGTTCTAGCTGTGGCGTTGGTTCCAGCGAGTCGACGCCGTAGTGGGCCAGTGTCCGGCGGAGTTGCTCGACGAACCGCGCCGGCAGGCGGGCGGCACTGGCGCCGAGGTCGCGCAGGTAGTCGAACAGGTACTCCTCGCTGCTGCGACGTTCCGTCTCGGATTCATCGCCCCGCGGCGCACGCCGGAACAGGGCAATGATGTCGAGGAAGATGCCCAGCACCTCATCCTCGAGCGCCCGTACCTCCGGGTCGGCGGCACCGCGCGGGCACCGGCTGCTTCCCGGGGCGGCGAGCTCGCGCAGATATGTCGGCTGAACGTCCCAGCCGAGCAGCATGTGGCGGAGACTGTCGAGGTAATGGTGGCAACCGCGATGCCACATGTCGTCGTAGGCCAGGGCGAGCGGCGCGAGGTCGATGCGCCGGCCGGTTTCCTCTCCGGCAGCGCCGGCATCTGGGTCGATCCGTAGCAGGGGTGTCCCCGTGGCAACTTGTACGTTCTCGCCGATCAGGATCTCGCCGACGGTGCCGGGGAGCTCGGCCACCAGTGTCGTCTCCATCTTCATTGCCTCGATGACGGCGAGGCGGTCTCCGGGCTTCACGCGGTCTCCGGGTTCAACCAACATGGCAACGACGACGGAGGGCGAGGGGGCCCGAACGACCCCACCTTCATCGTGGGTCACCCGGTGGGAGACACCGTCGACCTCGATGACATGCGTGGCGCCGTGAACAACGGCGAGCACACGGTAGGAGCGGCCGGCGCAAGTGAGGCGGAAACCGGTGCGGCCGAGGTCATCGACGCGGACGGCGACTGTGGCGCCGTCGCATGTGACGCGGTACGTCGGTTCGCTCGTTCGCTCAACGTTGAGGCTGTAGCGCTGGCCGCGATGGCGCAGCCGTACGATCTGGCCGTCCGTGTCGTCGACCTCAGGTCGGCCTCGGGCAGCCGAAGCCCTGAAACGAGCCACGTCGGTGGCGAGTTGCTCGTCGTAGGCGGCGATCGCCGCCGCGATCAGGGCAAGGCTGCCATTGTCGTCGGCGATGTGTTTGCCGTCTCCAACCAGTCCGTCGACCCATCCAATGTCGAAGCGACCCGCGATGAAGTCCTCGTGGGCGAGCAGCCCCTGAAGGAACGCCTTGTTCGATGTTCCGTCCCGAACGATGACACGCATCTGGCTGAGGGCACGGACCAGTCGGGCGCGGGCCTCTTCTCGCGTGGTGCCGTAGGCCAAGACCTTGGCGACCATCGAATCAAATTCGGGGGCGATAGCGTCGCCGACTTCGATGCCGGTGTCGATCCGGATGCCAGGACCGACCGGCATCCTGAGTAGTTCAATGACGCCGGGAGCAGGGGCGAAGCCGCGTTCGGGGTCCTCGGCATTGAGTCTGGCTTCGATGGCGTGGCCCACTGTTACCGGAGCCGGGCCATCGAGCACCTCGCCGTTGGCGATCGCGAGTTGGAGCTTCACCATGTCGACACCGGTGGTGAGTTCGGTCACCGGGTGCTCGACCTGGAGCCGGGCGTTCACCTCCATGAAGCTGAATTCCCTCGCGGCCTCGTCGTAGAGAAACTCGACGGTTCCCGCGTTGCGGTATCCGGCCGCTCTTCCCAATCGGGCGGCGGCTTCCTTGACCTCCCGATCCTGCTCGGGGGTCAACGTCGGGGAGGGAGCCTCTTCAAGCAGCTTCTGGTTGCGCCGCTGGACCGAGCAATCCCTGACACCGACCGGCCACACCGTGCCGGCGTCATCGCCGATGATCTGCACTTCGATGTGGCGGGCGCCGCTCACCAGGGACTCGATGAACATCGTGTCGTCGCCGAAGGCGCTGAACGCCTCAGACTTGGCCGCGTCGAACGCCGATTCGAGATCCTCGGGGCTTGCCACCCGGCGGATGCCGCGGCCCCCACCGCCGGCAGTGGCTTTGATCATCACCGGATAGCCAAGCTGTTCGGCATGGCGGCGCGCTTCTTCGATCGTTTCTACCGGCTCACCCGACCATGGTGCGACGGGCACGTTGGCAGACTCCGCGATTTGTTTGGACGTGATCTTGTCGCCGAGGCGCCGCATCACGTCGGCATCGGGTCCGATGAACACGACGCCGAGGCGGTGGCACACCTCGGCGAAGGCGGCGTGCTCGGCGACGAAGCCCCAGCCCACCCACGCCGCGTCGGCGCCGGTGGCGATCAGAGCACGCTCGAGCGCCTCGTAGTCCAGGTACCGCAGCATTCGCCGTCCCTGAGCGTCGGTGAACGCGGCAGGGCCAAGGTCGTAGCTCTCGTCGGCTTCTCGCACGAACATGGCTTGGCGGTCCGGGGCCGTGTACAACGCAATGGTGCGCAGCGACGTACCGCGCTCGGCATTGAACTCTCCGACCGCGTTGATCAATCGCATGGCGGGTTCGCCTCGGTTGATGATCGCGATTCGCGAGAACTTCATGCTCTGGCTAATCCCCCTGGGAAGTCATTGCCTCGTGAAGTGGAGCCACCGCATCCTCATCAAGGCGGGTAGGTAGCTGGACCGTCCGATATCCGCGCATGTCGACGAAGGTCGTCCCTTTCTCGTCGGCAACCCGCACATCAAAGCCTCCATCGCGCTGAGTCACCACCGCGTGTATCCGGCCCTTGGCTTTGGCCGGATTGCCTGCGTACGTGACCTGGTCGATGTGCATCGGTAGCGCCATTGTTGAGTCGCGGCCGATCTCGAGGACTCCCGAGGTCTGGAACGCCAGCTCGGCCAGTCGAGGCCAGGTAGCGGTTTGCAGGCTCTCGGGTAGATGGTTCGGTGGCAGGTCGTCGGCGAATCTACCGAGCGCCACGTCGCCCGCCCTGCCGGCCTCATCGATCACCTGGTAAGTGGGGCCGTGGAAGAAGATCCGGTAGATGGCGGCGGCGTCGGCCACCGGCCCCGCAGCTTCGGGAACCTCGGTGGGTTCCAGGACGGTTACCTCAGGACGCAAGCGGACCTTCCCAGTGAAGTGGACCGTGCGCTGTGGCTCCGGTTGGTTGGCCAGCGTCCTCGTTCCGATCAGGCGGCAGTCCGCGATCACGTCATCGCCGTCGACGGTGAAGGTTGCGGCCACTTCGAGGGTGCGGGGTTCGTCGCGATAGAACTTGAACGGCGCCATGAAATCGACGTCCTCGATCGCAGCGATCGCAAGGTCGGGGAACGCCAGCTTGGCCACCTCGGCAAAGGTCTCGACGCCCATGACACCGGGGAGCACGGCCGTCCCGTCGATCTGGTGGTCGTAGAGGAACGGCTGCACCGTTGGGTCCAGCTCGGCGGTGGCCACCAAACCGGAGTAGATACCGAACTTCGACACCGCCTGCACAACGGCGTCGTTGCCGAGCAAGTTGCTGAGCTTGCCGTTGTCGGAGTTGTCGAGCCCACCGGTCGGTTCGAACTCGTCGAGCAGGAGGCCGAGGCGCTGACCGATGACGACTTCGCCGCCGACGGCGCGACCGGTGAGTTCACGTCGCACGATGGGGATGCCGGCAGCAGCGGGCAGCATGTCGATCCCGACGGCCTTCATCACGGTGGGAATCGAGCCACGGGTTGCCATTCCGATGTCGCCCCATGCGGTCCAATCGATGGCGACGCCGAGTGTGTCGGGCCGGGTGGTGCGGAAGCTCGATGCGTACTTGCAGAGCAGGTCGTTTGCGGCGCTGTAGTCGGTTTGGCCGTTGTTGCCGAAGCGGCCGGCCACCGAACTGAAGCCCACTGTCGAGCCGACCGGGGTGTCGCCAAGACCCTTCAGCAGGTTGAACCAGCCGTCGGCCTTCACGTCGAATACCAGATCGTACTCGGAACGCTCTTTGTCGGGCAGGAGCCGGCTGATCTCCAAACCGCCGGCGTGGAGCAGGACGTCGACCTTGCCGCTGACGTCTCGGACCTCCGCCATGGCCACGGTGACGGCGTCGCCATCGAGCAGGTTGACGCTGTGGTAGTGGACCGTTCCGCCGGCGGCCTCGATTGCCTGGATGGCGGCCAGAGCGGCGTGGCTGCGCTCGATCCCTGCGATCTCACGCTCGACCATCGCCGGGGTGGCGCGCTCGCCGGAAGCCTTGAGGCGCTCGAAGATGGTTCGCTTGAGGCCGTCCTTGTCGGCCGCAAAGGCAGCAATATCTTCATCATCTCGATCCGGCTCAGGGATGAGATCCAGCAAGTGGAACACTCCGCCGCTGGCCCTGGCCAAGTCGGCCGTGATAGCCGAGACGATGCTGCCGGCGGCGCCGGTGACGACGAACACTGAGTCGGCATCGAGGGTGAGCCCGGCGGGTTCATCGGGAAGCTCCTCAGTGACGACGGAGACCGTCCAGCGCCGATCGTCGGTCAGCCCGATCTCGACGGCGCCGGGATCCGTCAGCGTCTCGGTGATGAGCGCCTCCGCCGGGACTGCCGTCTTGCGGCCCACCTCGAAGTCGACTGCCTTGACCAATGCCTCGGGCTTCTCACGCTTGAATGCCTTGGTGAAGCCGCTGACGGCTCCGCCCATCGGAGCGACGGCCCCGGAAGGGTCGTAGCCGTGCCGTCCGCCAAGCCGGGTTGCGCTCAAGAGGAACGTGCCCGGATCGCCGATGGTGCCGTACAGGTGGCGCATGGTTTCGTAGAGGAGCTTGACGCGGATCCGCAGCGCCTCGCGCCACGCGGCGAGGTCCATGTCGGCAATGGCAGCCTCGGGGTCGAGCGCCGGCAACCAGTAGACACCCTGGATGGCGCCGTCGGTGGCGAAAACGTCGAGCCGGTCCTTCAGTTCGTCCGCTCCTGGAGCGTCCTCGATGGTGAGCACCGTGGCGCCGAGCTTTTCCAGGCGCTTGATCAACTTCCTGCCGACCCCGTCGTGGTCCAACATCACCACAATGCGGCT
>Ga0209567_10000886_pt1 | contig 16097 bp, 14 predicted proteins | sample COG_12_FD_184756 | JGI IMG/M metagenome (GOLD analysis project Ga0209567, IMG submission 184756) | Pelagic marine sediment microbial communities from the LTER site Helgoland, North Sea, for post-phytoplankton bloom and carbon turnover... | ecosystem: Environmental > Aquatic > Marine > Neritic...
CGCGGTTAGCGAGATTCGCCTCGCGCTCGACGATCACGCTGACGATCCAATCTACATTCAGACGCTGCCACGGGTCGGCTACCGCCTCGCAGTCGATCCGGAGCTCCCTGGCGAAGATCCAACCAGCGTTGTATTCGGCTCCCAGGGCAGCGTGAACGTAGACAGCATCGGCCTGTTCGAAAACCTGCAGCGCCGTGGCGTGCTCGAAACCGCACTCGCCTACATGATCCTCGGCTGGCTGCTGATCCAGGTCGCCGACATTGTCTTCCCCCAATTGGGTCTGCCGCCGTGGGCCGGGACCTTCGTGACCGTACTGGTCATCGCAGGCTTCCCGATCGCAATTCTGCTGTCCTGGTTCCTCGAGTTTCGCCACGGCCGGGCCATCGTTGACCACCTGTCTCCGGCGGAGCACCGCAAACGCCGCTTCAGCCGAACCTATATTTCCGTCGTTTGCTCACTCGCGATCGCGGGCGTCATGGTGGCAATCTACGACCAGCTCATCGGCCTGCCGGAGCCCGAGGACGAACCGGCGGTGACGGCCGACGTCGTGCCCGTGCCGCAGCCACCGCCGATCGTCGACAACTCGCTCGCCGTGTTGCCGTTCGCGAACCTCGACGGCAGCCGCGAAACACAGATTTTCGCCGATGGTCTGGTCGAAGGCGTGATAAACCAGCTATCACGCGTCCCGGGATTGCGTGTCGCGTCACGCGGCGACTCCTACAGCCTCGGGCCAAGCACACCATCGCAGGAGGTTCGCGACCGCCTGCGCGTGGAACTGTATATCGAGGGCAGCGTTGAAATGAGCGCCGACGAATTGCGCGTCACGGTGCAGCTCATCAACTCGGAAGACGGCTTTCATATCCTGTCTCGAAGGTTCGACCGGCCTCGCGAGGATTTCTTCGCACTTCATGATGAAATCACGAACCTCGCAGTCGCGAACGTACGTGTCTCTCTGCCGCCCGAGTTGCAGCCGCCACCTTCCGAGCCCTTAGAAAAACCATCTCTTAACGCCTACGCGCTCTACCGACAGGGAATCGAGGCGTCACGACAACCGACATCCATCGACACCATTGCCTCGGCGCTCGGCTGGTTCGATGCGGCGCTGGAGCTCGACTCCGAATACGCCGCGGCACACGCCGGCAAGTGCGCCGTGTACGTTACGGGCTACCGCGAGATGGACGATGCGTCCTACATCGAGCGTGCCGAGTCGTCCTGCGCGACCGCACTTGCGATGAATCCCAACCTCGATGTCGTTCACACCTCGCTTGGCGATCTGTATGCATCCACGGGCCGATACAACGATGCCGAAGCTGCCTACCTGGCGGCACTCGAGAACGACCCCGTCAACGTTGACGCGCTAAGAGGACTGGGCATTGCCTACCAGCGTCTGAACGAGCAGCTGAATGCCGAGAAAGTCTTGCGCAGGGCTACCGACGCCCACCCAGGCGATGCTTCCGCTTTTAACTCGCTGGGCGTATTACTGTTCCAGACCGGCCGGTTCGAGGAAGCCGTGACGCAGTTTGAATATGCGGTTGCTCTCAGGCCTGATGACCCGAAATACGTGACGAACCTCGCGTCTACGTACATGTTGCAGGGCAACTTCGCACTAGCGGCGACGTACTTCGAGAGAGCCATCGATATCAGGCCCAGGAAGAACACGTACAGCAATCTCGCCATGATGCAGTTCTACACCGGCGACTACGATGCGGCAATCGAAAGCCAGAGGGCGGCCGTCGAGTTGCAGCCTAACGACTGCCTTGCACGGGCGAATCTCGGCGACACGCTGTGGGCCGCGGGCCGGTTTGAGGAAGCCCGGCAAGCTTACAGGGAAGCCGAAAGCATGGCGGCGAGCGCCTTGCAGGTAAACCCGAACGATCCTTTGACCATCATGGACATGGCGTGGATCAAGACCGGACTCCGGGAGCATGATGAGGCACGCCGGTTCATCGACCGGGCCATGGAGCTCACGCCGGACGACCCCTACGTGCACTACTACAACGGGATCATTCACAACCGGGTGGGCAACACTTCGCAGTCCTTCGTTGCGCTGCGGACCGCGACAGAACTCGGCTTCCCGAAGGTCATGCTGGCCGGCGATCCCAACCTGGCAAATTTAAGAGGCGACTCCCGATTCAGCGATATCGCCAACGGATCGGAATGAGCGATATGCAGAGTCGCCGAGGGAGGATAAGAAGATGAACGGAAAATTACTGATTTCGTTGTTTGCAGGACTGCTGCTGGCAGGAGGTGCGGCCTGGGCACAAGAGGTCGATTGCAAACCTGTAGAAACCAAGGACAAGAAATGCCAGGGCGACAAGCACTATCCCATAGTGACGATCAACACGAGAACAAAGGAAATACACCCTGAATTCGTGTGCGCGTCGCGCGGAAGTATCATCGAGTTCAGGGTAGTTCCACCAGGAAAAACTGATCGGGGTTCTATCGACGTCGCGGCCAAAGACTCAGCGATCGAGTGGCTGTTTGGTGCCAACTTTCCGGACAACAAGAAAATAGAAGTGAGAGTGTCAAGGCAGGCCGAGATAGGCAGCATCCACGAGTACAACGTCTATTTTGAAGATGACACCTGCATCGATCCGCGAGTGAATGTAGAGGATTAGCTGCGCAAACCGAAAGCCCGGCTTTGACCACAAAAAAAGCCGGGCTTGCGCCCGGCTTAAACTGTTTGCCTGTCCCTGAGGGGGTTCTTAAGAGGTCAGGCAACCTTGAGGGCATCCTCGGCGGAGAGATATTCGTATCCGAGGTCATGGGCAACCGCCTCATGATTAACATGCCCTGCGTGTACGTTAAGACCATTGGCAAGATGAGGGTCACGCGTCAGGGCTTCTTTCCAGCCCAGGTTGGCCAATGCCTTTACGAACGGCAATGTCGCGTTAGTGAGTGCGAACGTGCTGGTACGGGGAACTGCACCCGGCATGTTCGTCACGCAGTAATGCACGACATCGTCGACAACGTAAGTTGGCTCCGCGTGGGTCGTGGGACGGCTGGTCTCGAAACAGCCACCCTGGTCAATCGAAATATCGACCATGACCGAACCCGCTGCCATGTCCTTAACAGTTTGTGCCGAAACGAGCTTGGGAGCAGCCGCCCCGGCGATTAGTACCGCACCGATGATCAGATCGGACTGCGGTGCAAGCTCGCGGATCGCGTGCTTGGTCGAGTAGACGGTGTGAATCCGTCCACCCCAGATATCGTCGATTTCTCTCAGGCGTGGCAGCGAACGATCGAGGACCGTCACTTCGGCGCCGAGGCCGATGGCCATGTCGGCCGCGTGGGCGCCGGAAACGCCGCCGCCGATGACGAGCACGTGGGCGGGTTTCACGCCCGGCACGCCGCCAAGCAGCTTGCCCATACCGCCGTTTGCTTTCTGCAACGCGTACGCGCCGGCCTGGATAGACAGGCGACCCGCGACTTCCGACATCGGCGTCAGCAGCGGCAAGGTGCCGTCGTCAGCCGTGACGGTCTCGTAAGCGATGGCGGTGGTGCCCGATTTGACGAGCGCTTCGGTCTGCTCCGGATCCGCTGCAAGGTGCAGGTACGTGAACAGCACCTGGTCATCGCGCAGCATGGCGCACTCGTTGAGCTGCGGCTCCTTGACCTTGACGATCAGGTCCGCCTGGGCGAATACCTCTTCAGCCTCGGCCAGTACGGTGGCACCCGCAGCTTCGTAGTCTGCATCAGTGACACCGATACCGGCCCCGGCGTTCTTTTCGACAACGACGTCGTGGCCGTCATCGACTAGTTCGTGGACGCCCGCGGGTGTCATGCCGACACGAAATTCGAGCGTCTTGATCTCTTTCGGTACTCCGATCTTCATGGCTCTCTCCAAACCTGAAACCGTATTGTTATGTCGCAACATTAGCGCGATATGTGCCGCATTGGCTTGCGTATTTGATGACTTTTGGCCCTAATTATGGCAGTTTCTTGCTCTATATTAGCTTTTTGAGCAATTTTCTGCGATGAAACTCGACCGATACGACAAATCAATCCTCAACGCGCTGCAAAAGAACGGCCGCGTCAGCAACGTGCAGCTCGCAAGCCTCGTCAATCTCTCGGAATCCGCCTGCCTGCGGCGCGTTCGTGCCCTCGAGGAAAGCGGCATCATCGACCGCTATGCCGCGCTCGTGAGCCAGCCCAGGGTCGGGCTGTCGGGCAACGTGTTCGTGTTCATCGGCCTGCATCGCGAGGAGGAAAGCGAGCTTGCAGCCTTCGAGGAGGCCGTCCGTAACATTCCCGAAGTAATGGAGTGTTATCTTATGACGGGTGAGTTCGACTACCTGCTGCGAGTGGTAGTATCGGACATGGCCGATTTCGAGCGCCTGCATCGCGATTCACTGACGCGCCTGCCAGGCGTTGCACGCGTGAACTCCAGCGTCGCCATTCGCACCGTCCAGAAAAAGACAGAACTGCCATTACATTAATGCTGCCCGCCGACTCCGCTACAACTCCAGCCGATCGTTACCACGCCGTCCGAGCGACGACGCTGTCGCTGATCGCGGAGCTCGCGCCCGAGGACACGGTCGTACAGACGATGCCCGACGTCAGCCCGACGAAATGGCACCTCGCGCATGTCACGTGGTTTTTCGAGCGCTTTGTCCTCGAGCCGCACCTCGAGAACTACTCGCGTCTCAAGGACGATTACCACTTTCTGTTCAATTCCTATTACTACACGGCCGGCCAGATGCACGGGCGGCCGAAACGCGGGCTGCTGTCGCGGCCGACGCTGGCCGAGATTCTGGACTACCGCTCGCATGTCGACGCCGCCATGCTGCAGCTCCTGCAAACGCGCGGTGACGACGAGACGATATTGCAGCTCACCGCGCTCGGCCTGAACCACGAACAGCAGCACCAGGAGTTGCTGCTGACGGACATCAAGCACGTATTCTCGTGCAACCCGCTCGAACCGGCGGTGTCTTCGTCACTCGTTGAACCGGCCGCCGCGATCGTGCCGGCATACTCCTTCAGCAACGGCGACACCGGTATCCACAGGATTGGCGCTGAAGGCGACGGCTTCTTTTTCGACAATGAAACGCCGCGCCACGATGCACTGCTGCACGAACATCGCATCGGCAACCGCCTTGTCACGAACGGCGAGTTCCGCGAGTTCATCGAGGATGGCGGTTACAGCACCTCCGAGCTGTGGTTGTCTGACGGCTGGGCCGTCGTCAACGAGCGCGGCTGGCAGCGGCCACTGTACTGGGATGAGGGCTGTGCCACCGAGTTCACGCTCGGCGGTCGACGCGACATCGTCGACAGCGCGCCTGTCTGTCACGTGAGCTATTACGAAGCCGACGCTTTCGCGCGCTGGGCCGGCGCCCGCCTGCCAACTGAGTTCGAGTGGGAGAGTGCGGCGAACCGGGAGGCGATCTCCGGCAACCTGTTGAGCTCCGGGCACTGGCATCCTGCAGCATCCGATAGCTCGCAGTTCTTCGGCGACGCGTGGGAATGGACCTCGTCGTCGTACGCGCCCTACCCCGGCTTCAAACCGCTCGCCGGTTCGCTCGGCGAGTACAACGGCAAATTCATGTGCAACCAAATGACGGTGCGCGGCGGTTCCTGCGTCACGGCAGACGATCACATCCGCGCGAGCTACAGGAGCTTTTTCTATCCTGACGCGCGCTGGCAGTTCCTCGGCTTCCGGCTCGCGGGAGACGGTCATGAATGACGAAATCGCAGCGCTGGTTGAAGGATTGAGCCAGGAACAGAAGACCATCTCGCCGAAGTACTTCTACGACGAGACCGGTTCGCAGCTGTTCGACAGGATCACGGAACTGCCCGAGTACTACCTGACCGACGCGGAGCTCGACATCATGCGCGACCGTGTCGACGAGATGGGGGCGCTAATCGGCAAGCAGGCCAGCCTGATCGAGTTCGGCAGCGGCTCGAGCCTCAAGACTCGCATCCTGCTCGAACACCTCGACGACCTGGCTGCTTACGTACCCGTCGACATTTCCGAAGATCACCTGCTGTCGTCGGCCCAGAAGATCCGCTCCGAGTTCCCGGGCCTCGATGTCTGCCCCGTCGTCGCCGACTTTACGCGTTCGTTCGAGCTGCCCACGCCGATAATCATGCCTGTGAAGAACGTCGTGTACTTCCCCGGCTCTACGATCGGTAACTTCGAGCACGACGCGGCGATGGAACTGTTGCGCGTCATGCACGGCGAGGCCGGCGAAGGCGGCGCATTGCTGATTGGTGTGGACCTGCAGAAGGACTCGGATATCCTTCATCGCGCGTACAACGACTCGGCAGGCGTAACGGCTGCGTTCAACCTCAACATGCTGCGCCACCTCAACGCCAGCTACGGCGCCAACTTCGATCTCGATGCGTTCGAACATCGCGCCGAATACGACGAGGACGAGGGTCGCGTTGTCATCGAACTCGTCAGCCAGGACGATCAGTCGTTCGAGCTAGGCGACACCGAGTTCGACATCGCCGACGGTGAGACCATCCTCACCGAGTATTCACACAAGTACACACTGGAGGGCTTCGCCCGCATGGCCGAGGCCGCGGGTTTCGAGGTGGCGAAGGTATGGATGGACGCCGACGAGCTGTTCAGCGTGCAGTACTGCGTACGGCAATAAAGGTGGAAATTAAAGGGACAGTTTACTTAATTGCAATTAAGTAAACTGTCCCTTTAATTTCCCTTAACTCGTGGGTGGCACGAATTCCTTGGGCGCCGCCGAACCGCCCGTGAAGAAGAACTTCTCCATCTCGGTTTCGAGGAGCTTGCGCGCATCGGGCTCGATGGGCGTCAGGCGATACTCGTTGATCAACATGGTCTGGTGCGCCAGCCAGCGCTGCCACGCCTCTTTGGACACATTGTCGTAAATACGCTGCCCCAGGTCGCCCGGGTACGGCGCGTAGTCGAGGCCTTCGGCCTCCTTGCCCAACAAGACACAATTAACCGTGCGTGACATCAGTACTCTTCTTTAGTTGATCGATCAGTTTTCGGACGGGTGCCGCGATGCCACCCGGGGGCTCACCATCGAGGCTGTACCACCTGGCGTTGTCCCCGTCCGCTACTTTACTCAAAGGCGCGTCGATGCGCACGAGTATCGGCCGGATGTCGAGGTCATAGTGGCTGAAGCTGTGGCTTAGCGCCGGCCAAAACTCGGTCGAAATCGCCGAACCGTCGAGCTTCTCTTTGCACCAGTCCTCGAGTGTGCGCTCGCCGAGCTCGGGCAGGCTCCAAAGGCCGCCCCAGATGCCTGCCTCGGGTCGCTTCTCGAGATAAACGCTGTGATCCTGGTTGGCAATCAGCATCGTCGTCTCGCGTCGCGGCTTGTCCTTTTTCGGCTTGCGGCCCGGGTAGTCGGCGACCGTGCCCGCAGCCAGCGCGCTGCAATCCTCATGGACTGGACAGCGCTCGCAGGCCGGGCTGCTGCGCGTACAAAGCGTCGCCCCGAGGTCCATGATGGCCTGCGTGTAAGCGGCGCTTCGCGTCCCGGGTGTATTGCGCTCGGTGATCTCCCAGAGCGTTTTTGCCACCGCGGTCTTTCCGGGCCAGCCTTCAACAGCTTCGTGGCGGGCCAGCACTCTCTTCACGTTGCCGTCGAGTATCGGGTGCCGCTGATCGAGCGCGAGTGACAGTATCGCGCCAGCCGTCGAGCGGCCGATTCCCGGCAATGCAACCAGTTCTTCGATGTCGGTTGGAAAAACGCCCATGTGCTCGTCGCGGACGATCCCGGCCGCCTTGTGCAGGTTGCGGGCGCGCGCGTAGTAACCCAGGCCCGACCAGTGATGCAGCACGTCGTCCTGCGAGGCATCGGCCAGCGCGATGACATCCGGGAAGCTCTCCATGAAGCGCTCGAAGTACGGGATCACGGTCTGCACCTGGGTCTGTTGCAGCATGATCTCGGACACCCAGACGCGATACGGGTCGACGTCCAGCTGCCACGGCAGGTCCTTGCGCCCGTGCTCGTCGAACCACTCGAGCAGGCGGTCGGCAAACTCAGTCAACGACGACTCCCACTCGATCAGCCGTCGTGCCTGGTTCCTGGCCGACGCGCTGCGCTATCACCTCGATCCTGTCGATCGCGTCGCCGCCGTCGTTCTTCAGCTTGCGCTTGATGAAATAAGGCCCGATGCCGGGTGGCACCCAGAACTTCGGTTTCATGTAGAGATGATAGGTAACGACCGTGCCGCCATCGTCGGTCATGAACGTCCAGGTCTCGTCGGCTTTGACGAAGTCGCTTCTTTCGGGGTCTGCGTAGGCGCGCAGGACCTCGTTCTCCTGCAGCTCGACATAGCCATTGCGTTCGAACGACAGGCAGAAGAACAGCACGCAGCCCTTGTGCTTGATGTAGTACTGCGGCCGGCCCTGTGCGTCGGCTTCGACGTCTCGTGCCTCGACGATGGCGCTCGAGAATTCGGTCGACAGGTCCCACTGGCGAAACACCTCGAACACCTGCTCGATGGTCGCGTCGAACCAGACCGTCGACTCCATCGTGTAGTAGCCGTCGTCGTAATCGACGTCGACGCTGCGCAAATCGGCGGCCGCCGCTGTCTCCAGCAGCAACAGGCTGATCGTTGCTAACAGGACAACTCGCATCACCGACCGAAGATGTCCTTGAGCTTGTCTTTGATCTGGTCCTCGATCTCTTCCTCGACCTTGTCACGAATGAGCTTCTCGAAATCGGGAAGCACAGACGGCGATTCGAGCGAGCCCGTGATCTTCAGCGGGATCTCGGCCTCGGTGAAGTCGTCGAGTTCTTCCTGCGTAACCCCTGACAGCGACTCGGGTCGCTCGAGGACGCGCGCCGTCAGCCCGTAGTCAATGGTCGCCGCGGCCAGGTCGACGCTACCGCGACCGCGCAGCTGCATGAACGGCAGCTCGGCGAAAAAGTCGTCGTTCTGCATCACGCCGTCACGCACAACGCCCGTCGCAGTGACCGAACTGAATTTTGTGCGTGCGGGCAGCTCCGGCTCGGGCGGCTCCTCGTTCTTTAACTTCGCGCGCGCTCGCCGCAGCTCGTACCAGATGTCGGTGCCCTCGTAGGTACCGTCGAGCAATTCGATCGACATGTTGCCGCTTAAGCCGCGCTGGATCGCGGCCATGTCCTCCCCGCGACCGGAGAGCTTGAATACACCACCAATCGTCCCCGTGATGTTGTCCTGCTCGAACATCGCCGCGGCGAGGTTGGCCAGGTTCACGCCTTCGATCTTCTCATCGACCGACAACGCGGGTGTGGCACCCGTAGCGTCGATGCGCACGTCGCCGTTGTAGCTGCCGCCGAACAAGTCTGCCGAGACCGGGTGCAGGCGCAGGCGACCGCCGCCGATATTGAGGCCAAGCTTGACGTTGGTGAACTCGATCTCGCCGAAGGTGGCGGCGTCAAGCGTGAGATTGCCTCGCGCCTTGAGCGGCCGGATCAGCTCGGACGGTATCTCGACGGGCACGGTATCTGCGTCTTCAGCCCCGGGCGCGTCCGTCGCAGGCTCCATGTACCGGCCCAGGTCGATGCGATCGGCCTTGAGGTCCATGCGATAGGCGCCGCTCTCGGTGAGCGGCACGGCGAGCGTGCCTTTGAACGTCGTATCGTCGAGCTTGATGTTCACGTCGCTGAGTTCGATGGCCGTTGCCTTGACGGCCGCCGTCGCATCGATCAGGAGGCTGGAAAGCGCCGAAGGATCGGCAGTCTCGACCTGCTCGACATCGAACAGGTGCATCAGGCTCCTCGGCGAGAATGCGTCGACCTTGATAGCCGCAACCGGCTCTACGTCGCCCGCGTACGAGAACGGCTGGACGTCGGCCGAGATATCGAGACCAAGTACGGCCATCTCCACGGGCCGCATCGTGACGACCTGCTCAGCCGTCTGCACGTCGATGCCCGCTGTCTCGATACGAAACTCACCCGGCGTCGAGACGACACCTTCGAGCACGCCTGCCAGGCTGATGCCGTCGATATTGAGCGCCCCGCCCTCACCCGTGATGGCGCCGACGGACAAATCCGCCCCTGTAAGACTGTAAGCACTGTCTGCGCTCTCGTAGCGAATGGTCGCGTTCGTAAAGCGAATGCCCGCGGCGTCGATGGTTGCTTCGATGGCTTCACCCGTCGACTCCGCGCTCGCCTCGTCAGGCTCGGCCGACGACAGGTCGTCCCAGTTGTTGGCGCCCTGGCGATTCTCCTCGAGATTGACGGCCAGGGACTCGACCGTGATCGTGCCGACGGCCACCTCGCGGCGCAGCAACAACGGCAACAACTGCACGCCCATTTTTGCGCTCTCGAACTCGGCGAAAGGCTCGTCGCCGAAGCCCGGCGCGTTGCCGAGCTCTGACTTACCGATCTCGACGGCCAGCCATGGGAACAGGGAAATGGAGACATCGCCTTCGATGGCCAGTTCTCGCCCTGTCGACTCCGCCACGGCTTCAGCGATGTCCTCGCGGAAGTCGTTGGGATCGAAGAACACGAACAGCGCGACGGCCGCAATGACGAATATGGCGACAATGGCGCCGACCAGCCAGATAACAATTTTTGTGGTTCGACTCATTTCAGGGACCTCACTTGGGCTGCCAAGGGTACCAAAATGGGGCCAAAAAAAACCGGGCCACGACAGTGGCCCGGCAGGTACTGAGCTAAGGGGAATTTACTTGCGGCAAATGCTCAAATCACCGTTCATCGTCGACATTTCAACGCGGCCGTCACCGTCGCCCTCGGTGAAGCTCAGCTCCCAGCCTGGCGTGTACTTGCTGGTGCGCTCCGCCTTCGGTCCGAAGCAGTTACGGATGCTGCCGTTGAACGTGTCGATCTCTATTCTTGCGGACACATCGCCCTGGAACTCGACGTCGATGTCGCCGTTTACGGTCTCTGCCGAGAAGCGGCCGCCATTGCGCAGCTCGGAGTGGTAGACGATTTCGCCATTAACCGTGTTGAGACTGGCACGACTGAACGAGCCTTCGTCAACAATCACGTCACCGCTCACCGACTCGGCCCTGACGGTACCGGCCGCGCGGAATACCGTGACGTCGCCGGACACCGTGTTGGCGGTGGTTTCCGTGTCGCTGTTGTCGGCATCGATCTCGACGTCACCGCTGACCGACTCGGCCGACACGTCGCTCACCGTCGCCTCGGTTGTAACGTCGCCGCTGACCGTGTGCAGCCGTTGTACGCCATTCACGTCAGAAACATCGATGTCGGCACTGACGGCGCTGACTTCAATCGAGCTGTCTTGCGGCACGCTGATGCGCAGATCGCTGTCGATGCTGCGACCGCCCTTTTTCGGCACCTTGACCTTGATCGTGATCTCGTCGTCGTCGCGCTCGAAAATTAACTCCTCGACGTTACGACCCAGGGTACCGGTTACCTCGACCTCGTCGCGTGACCAGCCGTTCACGGTCACCGAACCGGCGATGTTGGAAATATTGACCTGGCCATCCGGTGCCGCGTCGAGCGTCCGATCGACTTCCTCGGCCATGCCTGGCAGGGCGATCATCAAACCCAACAAAAAAACAGTCATTCTCTTCATCATATTTCTCTCTTGCCTTACCAATTGGCGCTCCCGCCAACTAGATATCGTTTCTCCGCATTACTTCTCTCGTCAGGCCGCCGACCCGACGCAGCATTTCGAGTTCGTCGAGGTATGTCCGCAACAAGCGTGCCTGCAACTGTGCATTGCCGGGCTCCTGCTCGAGTGCCTCGTTGATTTCAAAAATCGCCTGCTGAATCAGTTCGAGGTTCGCCCGGACGTCCTTTCTCGTTTCCGGCGGCAGGCGCTCGAGTTCCACTTCGAACTCGGCGAACAGCGCATTGCGAGCATCCTGGAATCCCGGTCCCAGGCTGTAGCGATTACCAAACGAGGCCTGCTCGAAAATCAGCTCCGGCGCCACCCGCACAATCGGCTGCGTGTCGTCTTTGACCGCGAAATAGGTGATCGAGGACGATGCGCCAACCAGCAGCAGCACCGCCGCGGCCTGCGCAAACATCGGCGTCCAGCGCTGCCGCTTCGGTGCCGCAATCGCCTTGGCAATGCCGGGCCACAGATCCCGCTCGGGGCTGATGCCGGTGGCCAGCTGTCTCGCTGCCCTGCTCAGTTTGTCGTCGTTTCGTTCGGTCATGCCTCAAATCCCTGTTCTTCCAGTTGCTGCGCCAGCAGTCGGCGTGCGCGGTGCAGTTGCGCCTTGCTCGTTCCGGCCGCTATGCCCAGCATGCTGCCCGCCTCATCGTGGCTGTAGCCGTAGACGGCGTGCAGCAAAAAAACATGTCGCGCTCCCTGGGGAAGCCGGTCGATGGCCTCGGACAGGTCGCGGAGCTCGCCTGTATCGCCAGTCGATAAAGGCGCCGGTGCCGTCTGTGCGACGGCCTCGATCCTGTCCTGCTCGCGCTTCGACTTCCTGATGCGCCCGAGAACGGTGTTGACGGCGATGCGGTGCAGCCAGGTTGCGAAAGCGCTGTCGCCGCGGAACTTTTCGAGCTTGTTCCAGGCCTGGATGAATGCTTCCTGCGCACAATCTTCCGCTTCGCTGACATTTCCGGTCATCCTCAGACAAAGCCCGTAGACCTTGTCGATGTGGAGGCGATAAAGTGCCTCAAACGCTCGCGCGTCCGATCGCTGCGCCTGCCTTATCCAGGCAGCCTCGTCAGCGGCTAAATCGGCGGTAGTGCTAACCATTGCCTGACTATAGTCGCTGGGGTTCGCGGTCAAAAGCGCTGCCAAGTACCTTTTCTCCCTTTCTCTTGACCTTTTGATGCCCTGTATGGGGATATGGTTTGAATCCGGAAGCTCCGGGAAACCAAAAAAATTGCTCAAGCGACTGTGTTTGCTCAGGATTCTGTTATTATTCGCGTGCCCCTCGGGGACCCTCGGAAGAACCGAACAACGAAAAGAATATATGGCGCGTAATAAAGCTTGTCCGTTTTCAGCGATAACCGATGAAACTGCGGGCAAGGTGCCACCGGCGGGGATTTGATGTCAGGTCATTCCATCTTGTACCTGGGTCACGGCAAGTTCGCCGCGGACTATCTTGCGGAACTCGAAACCCTGCCCTGCTGCACGATGCTGACGCGCAACGCGACGCTCGAACTGCCGGAAGACGCTTCCTCCGTCATTGACCTGGTGCTCCTCGAAATCGGCCCGGCCATCGCCAAGTCCGGCGAATCACTGGCGTCCGTGATTCACTCCCTCGAGCCTTACCCGGTCATCGCCGTGACGCAAAGAGCGCACGAACACCGCGGCATCGCGGCCGTCAATGTGGGCGCGGACACCTATATTTGTGTGGATGACATCACGGTCGAGGGCCAGGAAGCTGCTTTCGATCACGCCGTCCGCCGCTGCCGCCTGCAGCGTCGGCTTTCCGAATCGGATATGAACGTGCTGTCGATCCTGAGAGACATCAATGACGGTGTCATCGTTGTCGACGAGGCGGGTCATGTGCTCGAGATCAATCCCGCCGCGCGTTCGATCCTCGGGATGGGGCCGCGCATGCAGCCCGACTCGGGTTGGGAACAGACTTTCTGCTGCGTCGACGAGAACGGCGAAAATTACAAGAACTCGGCGGACCTGCCGCTGGTTCGCGCGCGCAGCGGCCAAAAATTCTCCTCGCAGGTTGCCATGTACCGGGCGCCCGAACAGCCCGACACAGTGCTCAGCATCAATGGCCAGGGACTGTATGACGGCAACCGCGAACTGATCGGTGGTGTCATTACCTTCCGCGACGTTACGGAACAGACGCGCAAGACCAGCGAGCTCGAGAAACGAGCGCAGTATGACGAACTCACCGGGCTTGCGAATCGCAGCCTGTTCACCGAGCAGCTGTCGCGTGCCATCGGCCGCAGCCAGCGCAAGGGAGTGCCGCTCGCGACGCTGTTCGTCGATCTCGACCGTTTCAAATCCGTCAACGACACGCTGGGCCACGACATTGGCGACGCCGTGCTGCGCGAAGTCGCGAAACGCCTGAGAAAGAACGTGCGCATTGGCGACTTCACGGGCCGCTGGGGCGGCGACGAGTTCGTGGTTTGTCTCGAGGACTTTGGCGAAGCGGCCAATGCCGCGGCGGCCGCGCAGAAACTGCTGCTCGTGCTCTCGGAGAAATACCAGCTCGGCAAGAGCGAGGTTTACGCAACGCCGAGCATCGGCATCGCGATGTACCCGGATTCCGGCGACAACGCCACACGACTCATCAAGGCGGCCGACATCGCCATGTACGAGGCCAAGAAACGAGGCGGCGGTCGATTCCAGTATTATTCGAATTCGCTCAATACCAAGCTGGCGCAGCGCGAAGAGCTCGAGGTCGGACTGCGGCACGCGCTGGTTCGCGACGAGTTCGCGCTGCACTACCAGCCGCGCATCGACGTCTCGACGGGGCGCCTGATCGGTCTCGAAGCGCTGTTGCGCTGGGAGCATCCGCGCTTCGGTCTGCTGACTCCGGCGCGCTTCCTGCCGATACTCGAAAGCAGTGGGCTCATACATTCAGCGGGTGAGTGGGTTATCGCGACGGCCTGCCGTCAGCTCGCGGGCTGGCAACGTCGTTTCGAATTGCCCGACCTCTCGATCGCGATCAACCTGTCGACACAACAGCTCATCCACAAGCGCCTCGTCGAGGCCGTGGCCAAATCGCTGTCTGACACAGCACTCGATCCCGGTTGCATCGAGCTCGAGATCGGGGATGGCGACATCGTGCGCAAGCGCAGCGCCGAGCTCAACACCCTGCGGGGCTTGCGCAAACTCGGTGTGCGGCTGTCACTCGATCACTTCGGCACGCGCGACGTCTCATTCGAGTCGCTCGATAATGGCTTCATCGACAGCTTCGTGCTCGACCAGTCACTGATCATGGACGTCGAAGAGAACAACAGTCACCAGCGCATCGTGCGGGCGGCCATCGCCATGGCACAGGGACTCGACATCGAAGTGGCTGCAGAGGGCGTCGAAACGATGACGCAGCTCGAGTTCCTCAAGAGCTGCAATTGCGACCTGGCGCAGGGCTACCTGATCAGCCGACCGATGCAGCCCGAGAAGGTCTCGGCAATACTGCGCAGCGAAATCGCGGGCACGTCACTGCTTGCCCGCGGCATGCCCTGATCCAGCCCAACTGTTGACCGCCATGCGCGCAGCCATCTTCGACATGGACGGCCTCCTCATCGATTCCGAGCCGCTCTGGCGCGAGGCAGAGATCGATGTGTTCGGTTCGGTCGGCGTGCCGCTGACCGAAGACATGTGTCGCGAAACGACCGGCTTGCGCCACGACGCGGTGGTCCGCTACTGGCACGCTCGATACCCATGGGACGAGCCGGGTATCGATCAGCTGACCGTGCAACTGCTCGAAGCGGCGCAGGCTTTGATCGTGGAACGCGGTGTGCTCATGCCCGGCGCGCAGCAGGCAATACAGGATCTGAATCAACGTGGGTTGCAACTGGCGATCGCTTCGTCGTCTCCGAGGTCGCTGATCGAGGCCGTGGTGCAAAAGTTCGGCCTGGGAGAGTACTTCTCGGTGCTGCATTCGGCGGAGGACGAGGAAGCCGGCAAGCCGGATCCCGCCGTCTACCTGTCGACGATGTCTTTGCTTGGGGTGCGGCCGCAGGATTGTTTCGCGCTCGAGGACTCGCTCTCAGGCATACGTGCGGCGAAAGCGGCCGGCGCGAAGGTCATTGCGGTTCCCGATCCCGAGGTCGTACATGATCCCGGATTCGGGGAGGCCGATGTTGTCCTCACCTCGCTCGAGGAGTTCTCGACCGACCTTATTTGAAGTCGTAGAGCTTGTGGATCTGCTTCACGCAGTGATCGACATGCGCGTCCATTTCCTCGTCGCTGATCTCTTTGCGCGCACCGAGCAGCAACTCAAGCCAGTACTCGCCACGAATCAGCGCGAGGAACTCGGAGGTCGCCTGCGCCGTCAGTTCTTCAGCGGCGTCGGGCAAATACCGGTCGAGCAATTGCGCGATATTCCTGGCCGTCGTCTTCGGACCCGACTCGTGGAAGCTCCTGACCGTTGCGGAATGCGTGTCCGCCTCGGCCGCCATCAGTCGGAACATGCGCACGACGCCCGGGTCGCTGATCAGCGTCAGGTATGAATGGCCGATGTGCCGCAGAAACCGGTCTACACCGTCGCCGGCCGGGATGCTCGACGGGTCGAGCCCGTAGGTTCC
>Ga0209567_10000889_pt1 | contig 16077 bp, 16 predicted proteins | sample COG_12_FD_184756 | JGI IMG/M metagenome (GOLD analysis project Ga0209567, IMG submission 184756) | Pelagic marine sediment microbial communities from the LTER site Helgoland, North Sea, for post-phytoplankton bloom and carbon turnover... | ecosystem: Environmental > Aquatic > Marine > Neritic...
CAGGTCGCTGCCGGGGTCGGACCATCCGCCGTCGACCAAAGCATCTCGATCCTTGCCGAAGAGGTCGGTTTCGTGGGCGAGCACATCCATCCCGGTCTGGCCGGAACCCGATACGGACTGGTACGAGGTTGCCGTCATCCGGTCGATCGTGGCGGCCTGGTGGAGCGGACCGGCCGCCATCATCAGCACCATCGTCGTGCAGTTGGGGTTGGCCACGATCCCTTGGTTCGTGGCGATGGCGGCGTCGTTGACCTCGGCGACCACCAATGGGACCGCATGATCCATCCGGAACGCCGACGAGTTGTCAACCACGGTGCCACCGGCCGCGGCGAACCGCGGGGCATGTTCCCGCGACCGGGCGCCGCCAGCGGAGAAGAGGGCGATGTCGATCCCGGCCGGGTCGGCCGTCTCGAGGTCCTCGATGACCACATCGCCCCACTTGGTAGCAACGGTCCTTCCCGCAGAACGCGACGACGCCATGAGGCGAAGTTCAGTGATCGGAAAGTGGCGGTCCTCGAGAGTGGAAACCATCGTCGTACCGACGGCGCCGGTAGCGCCGACCACGGCCACTCTCGGATTCTTGATGCCCATCATACGGATACCTCCTCAGCTTCTTCGCCCAAGCCAAAGCCGTCATGGAGCGCGGCGACGGCGGCGGTCACGTCGTCTCCCCTCACCACGCAGGAAATGCGAATGGGTGAGGTGGAGATCATTTCGATGTTGATGCCGTGTCCCGAGAGAATCCGGAACATCCGTGCGGCAATACCCAGCTCGGACTTCATCCCGGCACCGACCAGGGACACCTTGGCAATGTTGTCGTCGACGTGGATACCCGCGGCTCCGATCTCAGCGATGATCTCGTCGGCGACCCGACGGGCCACCGCGACGTGGTCCTTGGCGACGGTGAAAGAGATGTCGGTGACACCTTCGATCGAGATGTTCTGCACGATCATGTCGACATTTACGCCGGCCACGGCCAGCGGTTCGAACATGGTGGCCGCCACACCGGGCTTGTCCGGCACGCCGTGCACCGTGACCTTCGCCTCGGTGGCGTCGTGGGCGACACCCCGAATGATTGCCTCTTCCATCGTCTCCTCCTTCACCCACGTCCCCGGTCCGTCGTGGAAGGACGAGCGGACGTGGATCGGGATGTTGTAGCGGCGGCCAAATTCAACGGAGCGGGCCATCAGGACGCGAGCCCCCGAGCTCGCCAACTCCAGCATCTCCTCAAACGAAATCTCGGCAAGTTTGGTTGCATGCGGCACGAGACGCGGGTCTGCCGTGAAGACGCCGTCGACATCGGTGTAGATCTCACATGCGTCGGCTTGGAGCGCGGCAGCAAGGGCCACAGCCGTCGCGTCCGATCCACCACGCCCCAAGGTGGTGATCTCCTTGGCGACCGGGTCGACCCCTTGGAAGCCGGCGACGATGACCACCTTGCCTTCGTCGAGTCCCTCGCGCACCCGGTGCGCTCTGATGTCGACGATCTCGGCAGAACCGTGGACGTCCGTGGTCAGAATTCCCGCTTGGGAACCGGTGAGGCTCATCGCCGGGCAGCCGCGATCCTGAATCGCCATTGCGCACAACGCCATCGAAATCCGCTCGCCGGCAGTGAGCAGCATGTCCATCTCGCGGGGGTACCCCCCGTCGGCCACTTGGTCGGCGAGGTCGATCAACTCATCGGTCGACTGGCCCATTGCGGAAACGACGACGACGACGTCGTTGCCGGCGTCGTGAGTGGTTGCGACGCGTTCAGCCACTCGGCGGATGCGCTCGGCATCTGCCACGGACGTCCCGCCGAACTTCTGAACGATCAATGCCATGGAGCCGCGCAGTGTACCGACCACCCACCAGGTAGACGGTTATGCCTCACCGGCATCTACTATCCGCGTATCCGCGCCGATACGAAGTCCCTCACCAAACCCCTCATCCCGCTTGCCCTTGCGCTGGCGCTGCTGGTCGCCGCCTGCGGCGACGACGATTCCTCCGGCGCGAACTCGACGAGCACCGACGCTCCGGCGAGCACCACAACGGCGGTGCCGCTGTCCGAATTCACCACCACGCTCGCCACCGAAGCCCCCCAGTTCGGACCCGCCGACTACGACGGCTTCCGGGCCCAGCCGACGGCATGCGGAGCCGACGCTCCCGAACCTATCGAACTCATGACCTTCGACGAGCCCGAAGACATGGCCATCGACCCGGCGACCCCAATCACCGTCACGATCAGTACCTCGTGTGGTGACATCGTGGTCGAACTCGACCCGTCGATCGCCCCCGAGACGGTCAACTCCTTTGTCTTCCTCGCCGAGCAGGGCTTCTTCGATGGAGGAGCCTCGCACCGCATCGCCCCCGGCTACCTGATGCAAGCCGGCGACCCGACGGCCACGGGTCGTGGCGGACCCGGCTATTCCCTTCCCGACGAACTGCCGACCGACGACACCCCCTACACCAGAGGCACCCTCGCCATGGCCAACGGCGGGCCCGATACCGGCGGCTCACAGTTCTTCATCATGCTCGACGACATCGGTCTGCCCCCCGATTACTCCGTCTTCGGACGAGTGGTTGAGGGGTTCGAGGCCCTCGACGCGATTGCGGCGGTGCCACTCGGCTTCACCTCCAGGGGTGAGCCCAGTTCACCTCTCGAGTCGGTGTACCTCGCCAAGGTGACCGTGGATCTCCCCGGCTGAACCGGCGCCATTCGGCTGCTCTAAGATTGAGCCGCCATGGCAACCGACAAACGTGAGCGACAACGGGCGAACCGGTCCGTCAAGCAGCAGCAAGAGACAAAGGAACAGCGTCGCCGTAGGACGTTGGACTTGGCTCGCAGGGGTTTGATCTGGGCGCTGATCATTGCCGCCATGTTTGCGGCGGCGTGGATCGTCTGGGGTGGCGGCGACGACACCGGTACGACGACCACAACGGTCGGCTCGCTTGGCATCGTGCTCGGGCACTGATCTGTGGCAGTCGACCTTCACCTCCACAGCACCAAGTCAGACGGCACCACCACTCCGCAGGAGGTGGTGCGTTCCGGCGTCTCGGCAGGCCTCAGCGCCATTGCACTGACAGATCACGACAATCTGGACGGCATCGCCGAAGCGCGCGCCGCGGCCGGATCAGCCGGCCTCGGGTTTATACCCGGCACCGAACTGTCCGTGGGCTGGGAGGGCGGCGCCATGCACATGCTCGTCTACTTCCTCGAACCCGAACCAGGGCCGCTGCAAGACCGCCTCAGAGCCGTTCGCGATGGCCGAACCGCCCGCAACCACGAGATCGTCGTCGCGCTCCAGGGTCTCGGCATCGACATCAGCTACGAAGAGGTGGCCGCGGAGGCTGCAGGTTCGGGCATCGGTCGACCCCACATCGCAGCCGTCCTGGTCTCGAAGGGTGTGGTCGCGGACATTCCCGCAGCGTTCGATCGTCTCCTCGCCACGGGCCGACCCGCCTACCGCCCCCGACTTCGACTCGAGGTGGTCGAGGCCATCGCGCTGGCCCGTGCCTCGGGAGCAGTGCCGGTGATCGCTCACCCCCACACGCTGGGCATTCCCGAGGGAGGGTATCGGGAGGCCTTCCGGGAACTAGTCGACGTCGGGCTGGGGGGTATCGAGGCTTACTACGGCGAATACACCCCCGAGTTGCGCAGCCATCTCGCCGCCCTCTGCGACGACCTCGGCATCGTCGCCACCGGGGGCTCGGACTATCACGGCCGCTACAAGCCCGACTTGTCAGTCGGGATCGGACGCGGCGACCTGGAGGTGCCCGATGCAACGGTGGAACGTCTCATCGACGAGCGCGATCGCCCCGTCGTTACAGGCTCATCAAGACGCTCGGCGCGCCGGCCGATAGAACCGACGTGACAGCGGCGAGCCCGACGGACAGCGTTGATCCGACCGATCGGTTCGACGCCCCGATTCGTTACCGCGATGTGCGCAGAGGTTTCAACACCTCGCGGGCACTCGGTGCGTCTATTGTCGCGTTCGGATCCGTCTTTGGAATCGCCGCGGGTCATACCGCGGCACCTTGGGTTCTGGCCGTCAGCCTCGTCATCGCCGTCGATGGCTTCTATCGCCGGACCCATGGAGAAACCGCCCTCCCCTTGCTGCTGTTGGACGCGACCGCAATCGGCATTGCCCTGCTCGCCCGGGGCCCGACTCCGGCGGTCGCAGCCGGCGCCTTCATCTACCTGGTGACGGCCGGGCTTCTCCTGCTGCCGCTGCAACGCGTCCTCGTCGTCATCGTCTACGCCATGGTCTGGGCCGGTCTGGTGGCTGCGTTCAGCCCGCTGGCGGGTGATGACCTCGGTAGCGATACCGCCATGGTCGTGACCGAGGTCCTGGCAACGCTCATCTTCATCGGTGTCATCGCCGAACTCCTCATCTCTGCCGGCCAATCCCTGCATGCTGCTATCGAACGCCAGCGCGCTGCGTTGGAGTCGGAGCGTCGCGCCAGCCAGCTCAAGGACGAGTTTGTCTCCATGGTGAGCCACGAACTGCGGACTCCACTGACCAGCATCGCCGGGTTCACCGACACCCTCCGCGAGTCCTGGCTGAAACTGAGTCCGGAGGAGATCGACGAGTTCTTGGTGATCATGCGCCGCGAGGCCGCGCACCTCAGCAATCTCGTCGAGGACATCCTCGTGATCCCGCGCCTCGAGGCCGGCCACCTCCGCCTCGACGCCGCCGACCTCGACTTGCGGTCGGAAGCCTTCCGCACCGGTCAGTTGGTCTTCCAGGACACCGATCGCGAGTTTGCCGTGGCCATCCCGGGTGGAGTGGTCGTCCACGCCGATCAGGTCCGTCTCGAACAGGTGTTGCGCAATCTCTTGGAGAACGCTCGCAAACACGGAGGCGACCAGGTACTCGTCGAGGGAGAAGTGCAAGGGGACCTCTACCGCGTGGTCGTCAGCGACAACGGTCCCGGAGTCCCCGAGACCGATCAGCATCGCGTCTTCGAGCACTTCGAGCAGGTCACCAAGGGTGATGCCAGATCCGACCAGGGTGTTGGCCTAGGCCTACCAATCGCCCGCACGCTGGCCAGGGCGATGGGCGGTGACCTCTGGTACGAGCCCCGGTTCCCTATTGGCTCGCAGTTCTGCTTCACGATCCAACTGGCGCAGGCCTCGTCGCCGAGCGACGCCGCCGCGATCGGCGACGTCGGATCAAGCCCCGCGGCCTGAGTGGTGAAGACGCCGGCGGGATCCACCGCGAGCCAACACCAACCCAATACGATGACCGACCGAATGACCCGACCCGCGCCATCGCGCCTCATCGCGGCCGCCCCCGTCGTTGTTCTCATCATCCTGGTCCTGTGGCAAGCCCTCAGCCAGGCAGGCGCGCTCGAGTCCGGCGACGTCTTCTGGCATCTGCGCACCGGCGACCTCATCCTCGATTCCGGCATTCCGACGGCCGACTCGTTCTCGTGGACCGCTCAAGGGGTGCCCTGGCAGCCAAATGCCTGGCTCAGCGAGGTCATCTGGGCAGGGCTGCGTGCCACCTTCGGGCTTGGGGCCATCTCGCTGCTGAGAGGTGCCGCCGTAATCGGCATCGCCCTCCTCGTCTTCTGGAGCGCCCGACGCCGCGGGGCCGGACCGTGGGCATCGGTATCGATCGGGGTCGTCGCCACATTGCTCATCAACCCGTTCATCTCGGAACGACCTCTCCTGGTCGGGTTCTTGCTGTTTCCGATTCTGCTCGCGGCCGCGCAGAACTACCGCAGGGGCTCGAGGTGGGCGCTTGCGGGCGCCGCCGGGATCATGGTGCTGTGGGCCAACCTGCACGGAAGCTTCCTGACCGGTGTCGCCGTCGTCGGCCTGTACGCCCTTGGGTGGATGCTCGAGGACCGCACCTGGCGCCGTCCCGTCATCCTCGGTGCCACAGTTGCAGGGGCGGCTCTTGTAAACCCCTACTTCGTTTCGGCCTACACCCACGCGCTCACGATCCGCGACGCGTCGGTCAACATCGATGAGTGGCAGCCACTGTCCATCACCGATGCCCGCGGGCTCTTCCTCGTTGCGTTCATGGCTGCCGCGGCGTGGGCGCTCACCAGGCTGAGCGCCTGGAGGACCTATTCGACCTCGCTTCCACTCGTGTTCCTGGCAGTCGGCACGATCGGCGTGGTGCGGACCGGAGGCTTCTTCGTCCTCGCCTCCGCCCCGGTGGTGGCCGCCGCGCTCTCTGCCCTCGAGGTTCCCCGGCTGCGGGCCTGGGCATCCCCGCGACGCCAACCGATCATCATCGGGTTCGTGGTCGCCGGCCTATTGATGGCCGGCCAGCAACTGGGCAACCTGAGCGCCGCCGGAAGCCTCGGCCCTCGCTTCTCAACTGAGCTCGTTGCCGCAGTGCCGGCCGGGTGCCGGCTGTTCAACGAGTACGACCTCGGTGGGTTTGTCATCGACGAGCGGTGGCCTGACGTGCTGGTGTCTCAGGATGGCCGCAACGACATGTACGGCCGGGCCCGCATCGAACTCCAGGAGGCGTGGACGCTATCGAACGACGCCTCCGTCCTCGATCCGCCTGGGGTCGACTGCGTGCTCGCCGACGTCGATCGACCGATCGCGGCAGCGCTGCAGGCCGACCCGAGATGGACTGAAGTCACCCGCTCCACCTCCACCGTGTTGATGGTGAGATCGCCGTAGCGTTGTCTACGCCGTCGAATCTCCATCGGCACCGTTGGGGACCACGACACCCCACTCGGCCGTGTCGTAGTTGTGCGACGGGAGCAGTGCGGGGATATCTCTCGGCCGCCACGCCAGCACCCACGCCGGCTGGCGAGGAGGCTTGGGCGGATGGGCCCTCAAGTCCTCCTCGCGAGCAATGAGGTGAGATACCGCAGCCATGATGGCCGCCGCGGTTTCGGGCTCCGCTCCCCCTTGGATCTCGAACGCCGGGTTCATTGCGCCACCTCGACCAGTTCGACGAGCGTGCCGGCAAACTCCTTCGGGTGGACAAAGGCGATCCTTGCCCCTCTCCCCCCGACCCGAGGCTCCTCGTCGACGAGACGCGCCCCTTCAGACTTCAGATGGCCGAGAGCCGAATCGATGTCGTCGACTGCCAGCGCAATGTGGTGGAGACCCTCACCCCGTCTGGCCAAGAAGACCCCGACGGGCGACTCGGCGCTCAGTGGCTGCAGGAGCTGAATGAACGACCCACCCACCGCGATCATCGCCTCGTCGACACCCTGTTCGGCTACGACCTCGCGATACAGAGGTTCGGCCCCGTAGAGCCGGTAGTACTCCCCAAGGGCATCGTCGAGGTCGGTCACAGCGATGGCGACGTGATCGAGGTTGTAGGGGAACATGACAGAACGGTAGTCCGCCCACTTGTGCTGTGGCAGCCGGGGGGTGGCGCACCGGTAGCGTGTGGTCCGCAGGCGAGCTTGGAGTGACGTTCCCATGGAAATGGACTTTGATCCGCACGGCGGCCTCAACAGGCATCTTGGTTTCGAATACGAAGCGGCGGGGCCCGATCGATGTGTGGTCACCCTCGAGGTCGACGACCGCCATCGCCAGCCGTACGGCCTCGTCCACGGTGGGGTTTACTGCGCTCTGGCCGAGACGGCGGCGTCCACCGGAGCTGCGCTCTACGCAATGGAGCGAGGCGTCCCGGGCGCGGTCGGTCTCTCAAACTCAACCGACTTCTGCCGCTCTCACCGGGAGGGACCGATCCGCGCCACCGCAACCCCCATCCACCGCGGCCGCACCCAGCAGGTGTGGCAGGTCGATGTGACTCGCGACGCCGATGGGGATCTGCTCGCTCGGGGCACGGTGCGGTTGCACAATCTGGTCGACCCCTCCGCCATCGGCGGGCTGGCCGGCTGACGAACGGGACCGGGCCACCCGCGTCACTGAGAAGGGTCAGAAGCCCCGATCGAGAGTGGGTCCACGTCGTTAGGATCGTGACGACGGCTCCGAAAGGACACCAATGAACCCTGTGATCTGCTCCATCGCCCGCACGCCGATCGGTCGATTCTCCGGGGCCTTCACCCCATTGACCGCGATGGACCTCGGCGGCGTGGCAATTGCAGCAGCGCTCGAACGCGCCGGCCTACAGCCGCAGCAACTCGACGAGGTGCTCTTCGGCCACGTCATCCAAGCCGGGCAGGGCCAGATTACGGCTCGCCAGGCCGCCCGCAACGCGGGGGTTCCGATGACGGTGCCGGCAACGGTGATCAACAAGGTATGCCTTTCCGGCATGACGGCGATTGCAGAGGCTGCGCGTCACATCCGTCTCGGCGAGGCCACCTTCGTCATCGCGGGTGGGATGGAGTCGATGACCAACGCTCCCTATCTGGTACCCAAGGCCCGCCTTGGGCTGCGCATGGGCGACGGCGTCATGGTCGATTCGCTCAACAACGATGGCCTGTGGTGCGCCTTCGATCATTGCATCATGGGTGAATCGTCCGACAACAAGAACACGCTGCTCGGCATCGATCGTGAGGAACAAGACGAGTGGGCGGCAGCCAGTCAGGCCAGGGCGTTGGCGGCCGCCACCGCCGGTGCGTTCGACGACGAGATCGTCCCGGTAACGGTGCCGCAACGCCGCGCCGATCCGCTCATTGTCACCAAGGACGAGGGGATTCGACCCGGCACCGATACCGCAGGCCTGGCAAGACTCCGTCCCGCCTTCAGCGCCGACGGCACGGTGACGGCTGGGAACGCATCGCAGATCTCGGATGGAGCGGCTGCCGTGCTGGTCGCCGACCGCGCTGCAGCCGAGGCAGCCGGGCTACCGATCCTGGCCGAGGTTCTTGCCTATGGACAAACGGCGGGTCCCGACGCCACGCTTCACGAACGGCCGGCTGAGGCCCTGATGATCGCTCTCAAGCGGGCCAACTTGGATGTCGTTGACCTCGACCTCGTCGAGATCAACGAAGCCTTCGCTTCGGTGGCGCTGTGGTCGGCTCGCATGCTCGACATCGACCGCGCCAAGGTGAACGTCAACGGCGGTGCCGTTGCCCTCGGACACCCGCTCGGCGCAACCGGCGCCCGCATCACCGTCACCCTCATCAGCGAACTCCACCGCCGCGGGGGCGGCATCGGCGGGGCGGCTCTTTGTGGGGGCGGGGGTCAGGGCGACGCCCTCATCGTCAAGGTCTTCTGAACCACAGCCAGATCATCCGACATGTCAGGAGTGAGACAGAACATGAGTGAGCAGCCGGACAGAAACCTCGCCCTCGAGTTGGTCCGCGTCACCGAGGCCGCCGCCATGGCTGCCGCCCGGTGGCAGGGGCGTGGCGACAAGAACGAGGTCGATCAGGCCGCAGTCGACGCGATGCGCAATGTGCTGTCGACCGTCGACATGGACGGGATCGTCGTCATCGGCGAGGGAGAGAAGGACGAAGCCCCGATGCTGTTCAACGGCGAGAAGGTCGGGAATGGCAACGCGCCGCTCGTCGACGTCGCCGTCGACCCGGTCGACGGCACCCGTCTCACTGCGCTCGGCATGCCGGGCGCCCTGGCGGTCATCGCCTTCGCCGAGCGTGGGTCGATGTATGCCCCGGGCAAGTTGGTCTACATGGACAAGATCGCGGTCGGCGAAGCCGCGGCGGGGATGGTCGACATCGAGGCGCCCGTTGCCCACAACCTCAAGCAGGTCGCCAAGGCTCTCGGCAAGTCGGTTTCGGACGTGACGGCCGTCATCCTCGACCGGCCCCGCAACGAGGACTACATCGCCAAGGTGCGCCAGGCCGGTGCCAGGATCACGCTGATCGGCGACGGCGACATTTCCGGGGCCCTGTCGACGGCAAAGCTCGACAGTGGCGTCGACATCCTGTTCGGCATCGGCGGGTCCCCCGAGGCCGTCACCGCCGCTTGCGCCATGGCCGCGGTACGCGGCGAGATCCAATGCAAGCTGTGGCCGCGCGACGACAGCGAACGGCGCTTCGCCATCGACGAGGGCCTCGACCTCGACCAGGTGATCACCACTCGGGACCTCGTCAACAGCGACAACACGTTCTTCGCCGCGACCGGGGTCACCACGGGAGATCTCCTCAAAGGCGTTGAGTTCCGTGGTGGTAACCGCGTCGAAACGCACTCGCTGGTGATGCGCTCCAAGACCGGCACCGTGCGGTTTGTCGAAGCCGCCCACCGCATGGACGAACTCGGCAAGATCAGCTCCGTCGACTACTGAGACGACACCAACCCAGACCCGCCGGCGGCGACTCGGGACAACTCCTCGTCGTATGTCGGGGCGAGCACCGCCCAGTCGTGAGCGGCCATCGTCGGGCCGAGCTGAGCGGCAATCGCCGCCGCCTCCTGAGGGCGACGAACCGCCCAGGTGAGCCGTTCGAGTAACTCGACATCGTCTCGGTAGAGGCAGTCGTCGTGGAACTCTGGCGGGATTCGCTCGGGGTACACCAACATGCGGGGCAGGATTGGGAACGCACCGGCGTAGACGGCTTCTGTGATCGCGATCCCAAAGAACTCCTGGCGCGAAGTCGACAGCACGACGTCGGCCGATCGCAGCAGTCTTCGGTATTCTGGCTCAGGGGCGAACCCATAGTGCACCAACCGCTGCCCAAGCCTGGCCTTGAGACCCTCGAACGGTGGCGGCAGCGTGGCAAACGTCTCGCCACAAATCGCCAACCGAAACGACGCACCGGCATCGTCCAAGGCCTCTATGGCAGCTGCCAGTTCGTCCGGCCCCTTGTCGTGGTCCCAGCGTTGGTTCCACAGGATGAGAGGTGGGGCGTCGCGCTGGATCGATTCGGCGTCCAGTCTGTGGAGGTCAACACCAAGCGGCATCACCCGGGAGCGACTCTGCACGCCGGCGAGAAGGTGATCGTGCCTGGTGTCGGGGAAGCGCCGCAACAAGGCCGGGACCCGGTCGAACCACTGTTCGTAGTGGAACGCCGAGTTGAACCAGACCTCATCGGCAACCGCCATCGACGTCCAGTTGATGAACGGGTAGGTCAGATCCTCCCGATCCCGGGGTGACACGGGGTAGGTGAGTTGGTTCTCGTGCATGTAGAGCACCGCCGGGACTTCCGGGGCCTCCCGTCGAACGGCACCGAGGAATCCGGCGAGATGCAACATGCTCGTGGCGAGAATGAGATCGAACGGCCCGGTCTTGGCCACGGCCGCTCGATAGGCCTCGGCGAGCACCAGATAGCCACCCTGCATCCGCCATTTCCAGAACGCGGCCGGAAGCGACAGGATCTCGATCTTGTGCCCCGAGGCGGCGGCCAAGCCCGCTGCCCAGGCGCGATGCGAGCCATCGAAGTAGGGCTCCACGAGGGCGACCCTCAACCGTTTTGGCGGACCTTGGCGCATCATGCTGCGCTCATGTCCGCCAAAACCCAATCTCACAGCTCCCTGCGGCCGGAGAGGGCTCGACCCAGGGTGATTTCGTCGGCGTAGTCGAGGTCGCCACCCACGGGGAGGCCCGAAGCCAGGCGGGTCACGGTGACCCCGACCGGCTTGAGTAGCCGGGCCAGATACAGAGCCGTTGTGTCGCCTTCGATCGTCGGATTGGTGGCCGCAATAACCTCAGACACGTTCTCGGCATCCACCCTGGCGACAAGCTCCCGAATGTTGAGCTGCTCGGGCCCGATCCCCTCGATCGGCGAGATGGCGCCGCCAAGGACGTGATAGCGACCGGTGAACTCCTGGGTCTTCTCCAACACCGAGATGTCCTGGGCCCGCTCGACCACGCAGATGATGGTCGGGTCCCGGCGCACATCGCGACAGATCGAACACTCTTCGTCGGCGGTGACGTTGAAGCAACGCGAACACAGCCGCACCTGTTGGCGAAGTTCGATGATCGTGGTCCCGAGCCGGACCGCATCCGCCTCTTCGATGTGGAGGAGATGAAAGGCAAGCCGTTGCGCGCTCTTACGACCGATCCCGGGCAGCCGGGCCAGCTCGTCGATGAGCCGCTGGACCGGCGCTTCAAACATCAGCCGAGGAGACCACCCAGGTCCATGCCGCCGGTGAGACCGCCCATGGCATTCCCCGCATCGTCATTCGCCTGTTGCATGGCTTGGTTGACCGCGGCAACGACCAGGTCGCCGGCCATCTCGGGGTCGTCCGGGTCGAGTACCGACGGATCGAACTCAACCGCAACGAGCTCTCCCGAACCTCTCACCGTTGCCTTGACCACACCACCACCGGCGCTGCCGACATAGGTCTTGGAGGCGAGTGCCTCCTGGGCTTTGGCCATCTCGGCCTGCATTTGCTGCGCCTGCTGCATGAGCTGACGCATATCTTTTGGCATTCGTGACATGGCCGGAGCGTACCAGTCACCGGGCGGATCGGCGGCGCACCCGCCATACTCCGTGTGCCACGTCGCAGGCGGCGAGTACCATCGCCGTCGATGGAGTACCGGGCCCTCTACAACAAATATCGACCGCAACGATTCGACGAGGTCGTCGGCCAGGACCACGTGGTGCGCACCCTGGCGCACGAAATCGTCGAGAACAAGGTGGCTCACGCCTACCTGTTCGCCGGTCCGCGCGGCACGGGCAAGACCACCAGCGCCCGACTTCTCGCCAAGGCCTTGAACTGCACCAACCGGGGTGACGACGACGAACCGTGCAACGAGTGTGCCTCGTGCATCGGGATCACCGAGGGCACTTCGCTCGATGTGATCGAACTCGACGCCGCATCGCACAACAAGGTGGAGGACATCCGCGAGATCCGGGTGAACGTCGGCACCGTGGCCGCCGCGGGTGGCGCGCACCGCATCTACATCCTGGACGAGGCCCACATGCTGTCGCGAGCGGCCGGCAATGCCCTGCTCAAGACTCTCGAAGAACCACCAGAACACGTCATCTTCGTGCTCGCCACCACCGAGCCATACAAGCTGCTCGACACCATCCGCAGCCGCAGCCAGCGCTTCGACTTCCACCCGGTGCCCGTCGAGGTCTTGCTCGACCATCTCGCCGACATCTCGCAGCGGGAGGACTTCGAACCCGAACCGGGCGGTCTCGCCATGGTCGCCACCCACGCAAACGGTTCCGTTCGGGATGCCATGAGCCTGCTCGAACAGGTTGCCGCCCTCGGCGGCGGCCGGGTCGAGGCCGAGTCGGTGGCCCGAGCTCTGGGTTTGGCCGACAGGGACGCCTTCGGCCAGCTTGCCGCGGCCATTGCCGACCAGGACGCGCCGGCCGCGCTCGGCCTGGTCTCCCGCCTCTCGGCCGGCGGTGCCGACCTGCGCCGATTTGTCGCCGACGCACTGGGGTTCTTCCGGGGGATCTTCCTCGCCCAATACGCCCCAAACCTCGAAGAGGTCGCCGACGAGTCCCTCGATGTCATGGACGAGTGGCGACGGTACGCACCGGTCCTGGCTACCGGCGATGTCCTACGCGCCATCGACCTTCTCGGCGAGGCATTGCTCCATCTCCGTCAGGGCCGCGAGGAACGGCTTGTAGTCGAGTTGGCGCTGCTGCGCCTGACCAGGCCCGAGACGGCGCTCGACGCTGCATCGCTCGACGCCCGGATTGGGCGCCTCGAGAATCAAGTCCGCACTCTGGGCGGGTCGGCCTCCAGGGCGGCTGCACCTGCTGCGGCTGCACCTACCGCACCGCCGGCGGCGGCCGAGTCCGGCACCGCTGCGTCTTCAGCGGCGCCGACCTCAACACCGGACCAGCCTGATCCGGAGGCGCCCTTCGAGAGCGGTGCCGAGGAACCACCGTCACTCCCGTTGACAGAGGGGACGCCGGCCGCTCCTGTTGCTCCGCTGGTCGACCTCGACCTCGCCACCTTCGAAGCAGCCTGGCCGGCCATCGTCGCCCAGGTCCGCGACCGTGCCGGGCCCCGGCGCCACGCTCTCCTCAAGGAAGCCGAACCCGTCGCCGTCGAGTCCGGCCGTGTGATCTGCGAAGTTCCCGGCCACCTGCCGTTCCACCTCGAGCAACTGCGGGCCGACGCCGAACTCAACGCCGTCGTCGCTTCCCTGGCCACCGAGGTCCTCGGCGGCACCATCACACTGGAGTACCGCTCCGCCGACGGCACCGCACCAGCCGTCGGCGCAACACCTGAGATCGAGCCCGAGACACGAGCCCCAACGAAGGATGAGCTGCTCGAGGGTGACGAGGCGGCCGTCGGCGAGGACCCCGAAGACCTCATCGCCGACCTGCTCGGCGGCGAAGTCATCAGCGACTGAAACGCCGCGCCGACTGGCACCACACGACGCTCAAGATTGGTGCCGATATCGACCGATGTATCCCTTACGAGCAAACTACGACAGGGGCACATCATGCGGCTTGGCATCGACCTCGATGGCGTCGTCGCCGACTTCAATTCAGGATGGATGCGTCACTACGGCGCCGACTTCGGGGTTGCCCTGACACCGGAAGCTGCCCGAGTGTGGGATGGCATTCCCGATCTCACCCACTTTGCCGACATGAATTCGTTCTGGGAGTGGGCCGAGCAGCGCGGCGCCCCTTCGTTCTTCCGGCATCTGGATCTGTTCGAAGGTGCCGCCGATGCGCTCGAAGACCTCAGCAAGGTCCACGACCTCGTCATCCTCACCGGCAAGCCCGACTGGGCGATCCACGACACCTACGCCTGGATCGCCGAGCGGCGCCTCCCCACCCGTGAGGTTCACGTCACCGACAACAAGTGGGTCGTGCCCTGCGACATCTATCTCGATGACTCCCCCGAGCAACTCGCCGAATTGGCTCGATTCCGACCAGAAGCCGAAGTGTGCCGGTTCATCCGTCCCTGGAACACGCCGATCCCCGGCGTGCGCGACGTCGACGGTTGGCCGGCCTTCACGCGATTCATCGGCAACCTCACCGACCAGTCAATCGGTACCTCCCTGTCTGCCTGACCAGGCATTTTGTCAGTATCGGGCCATTCGGCCCCATAGGTGAGTCCTCTGTGGCTGGTCGCTAGCCCCTAGAGGCTCTAGCCTTCCCAGTGGACGAAGGTGTGCGCACCACGCGCGCCGATCAAGGGAGTGCAAATCAGCATGACAATTCGTAAGTTGCTTGTCGTTCTTGCTGCCTTTGCTCTCATCGTTGCCGCCTGTGGCGATGACGATGACAGCGGCAGCGAAACAACGACCACGGCTGCCGCGGAGACTACGACCACTGCGGCGCCGGAAACCACCACGACTGCCGCGCCGGAGACTACGACCACCGCAGCTGCCGCCCCAGAGGTCGGCTCGGCTGAGCTACCCATCCAGGTGTTCTTTGTACCGTCAGTGAGCGCAGAGGAGATCATCGCGGGCGGCGAGCTGCTCGACGACACGCTGACCGAGGCGACCGGCCTCGAATTCGAGGTCAGCGTCGGTACGTCGTACGCAGCGACGATCGAGGCGATGTGTGCCGCACCGGAGACCAGCATGGGCTTCATCCCGGCGCAAGGCTACGTGCTCGCCAACGACCTGTGCGGTGTTGAGATCGCACTGAAGTCCATCCGCTTCGGCTACGACGTCTACTGGACCCAGTTCATCGTTCCGAGAGACTCCGAGATCACGAGCATCGAGGAACTCGCCGGCAAGAAGTGGGCCTACCCCGACGCTGCTTCGACCTCCGGCTTCCTCGTGCCATCGGGACTCTTCACCAGTTTGGGTATCGAGGTCACTGACGTGTTCGAGGCCGGCGGCCACTCCGCCGTCGCCCGCGCCGTGTACAACAAGGAAGCCGACTTCGGCACGACGTTCTACAGCCCGCCGGTCGACTCCGAGCGCAACAGCCTGTGGGACGGCGCCCCGACCAGCGATCCCGACGTGCCCGCCGAGCTGATCCCCACGTGTGGCCTCGACGCCGACGGGCAGATTCTCTGTGGCGAGGACTTCTACCCGCGCGATGCTCGCCGCGACATCCGGGAAGAGGCTCCGGACGTGATCCAGAACGTCCGCATTCTGGCCGTTTCTGACCCGATTCCGAACGACGGCATGGCGTTCTCTCCAGAGTTCCCGCCGGCAACCGCCGACGCAATCGTCGCGGCCATGACGGACTTCGCCGCCAACGAGCCTGAGGGCTTTGAAACGGCATTCGATGCCTACAGCTGGAGCGGAGTCGAAATCACCAACGACGCCGAGTTCGACTCGATTCGCGCCCTGTTGCAGGCACTCGGCTACACGCTCGAGGACTTCGGATAGGTCCACATCGAGTGTGACGATTGACACGTGG
>Ga0209567_10000890_pt1 | contig 16062 bp, 12 predicted proteins | sample COG_12_FD_184756 | JGI IMG/M metagenome (GOLD analysis project Ga0209567, IMG submission 184756) | Pelagic marine sediment microbial communities from the LTER site Helgoland, North Sea, for post-phytoplankton bloom and carbon turnover... | ecosystem: Environmental > Aquatic > Marine > Neritic...
GATTACCTACGGTGGCGGGGCTCCCAACGTCATCCCGGCGTTTACATCGATGGCCTGGTACGTCAGGGCCGCGACGGCCGAACGACTCGAAGAGTTGTACGCCCATGTCGTGGCATGTTTCGAGGGCGCTGCCATTGCGACCGGTTGCACGTTCGAGATCAAGCAGAGCGGCAACACCTACACCGACATGATCTCCGACCCGGTGATGGTCGACCTCTTCGCCGCCAACTCCGCCGCCCTCGGCCGCCCGATGCCACGCATGGCCGACCTCGACGAAGGTGCCGGCGGCTCAACCGACATGGGCAACGTGAGCCACGTGGTGCCCAGCATTCACCCCATGCTTGGGATCAACAGCGGCTCTGCCGTCAACCATCAGAAGGACTTCGCCGCTCACACGGTGACCCCCGATGGGGAGAAGGCGATCCGCGACGGCGCGTTGGCCATGGCGTGGACCATCATCGACCTGGCAACCGACAACCGCTGGAACGAACTCGGCAGCGCCGCCCGCTGACGCCGCAGCCTCTAGAGGATCTGGCTGAGGAAGAGCTTGGTGCGGTCGTGCTGAGGGTTGGTGAAGAAGTGCTCGGGGGTGCCGTCCTCGACAATTTCGCCGTAGTCGAAGAACAGCACGCGGTCGGCCACCTCGCGAGCGAAGCCCATCTCGTGGGTCACCACGATCATGGTCATGCCGGACTTGGCCAGTTCCTTCATCACGTCGAGCACCTCTTTGATCATCTCAGGGTCGAGCGCTGAGGTGGGCTCGTCGAACAGCATCACCTTGGGCCGCATCGCCAGTGCCCGGGCGATGGCGACACGCTGCTGCTGACCGCCCGAGAGTTGCCCCGGATACTTGTCGGCCTGTTCGGGGATCCCGACCCGCTCGAGCAGCTCAGTGGCGATCTGCTCGGACTCGCTGCGGGGGTTCTTGCGCACCCACAGCGGAGCAAGCGTGATGTTGTCTATGACCGTCAAATGGGGGAAGAGGTTGAACTGCTGGAAGACCATGCCGACCTCGGAGCGGATCTTCTCGATGTTGCGCAGGTCGTTGGTCAGCTCGATGTCGTCGACGATGATCGTGCCCTCTTGATGGGCCTCGAGCCGATTGATGCACCGGATGAAGGTCGACTTGCCCGACCCCGAAGGGCCGATGACGACGACGACCTCGCCCTCCTTGACGGTGGTGGTGACGCCCTTGAGCACCTGGAAATCACCAAACCACTTCTTGACCCCTTCGCAGACAATGAAGTCCTTGGCGTCACTCGCAACCATGCTGCCTCCTCTGAGAACTCATCGCTCGCCGACTCCGAGCTTCTTCTCCAGCCTCAGGCTGATGCGGGAGAAGGTGAACGTGAAGATCCAATAGATGAACGCCGCAAAAATCAGCGTCTCTCGGATCGAACCTAGGAAGTTGAATGGGGTCGACTGGTTCGGGATGACCTGCCGAGCGATGTGCAGGAAGTCGAACAGTCCAACGATCGTCACCAGCGACGTGTCCTTGAACAACGCGATCACCTGACCGACCAGCGCCGGGATGACCGCTCGCAGCGCCTGGGGCAGGGTGATGAACACGGTCAACTGCACCGTCGACATTCCGAGCGCCTCGGACGCTTCGTATTGGCCGCGCGGGATGGACTGCAGGCCGCCTCTCACATTCTCCGCCAGGTAGGCCGCAGAGAACAGCGTCATGAAGATGATCGCCCGCATCACACCGCCGAGTTCGACCCCTTGAGGCAGCGCCACCGGAAGCATCAGGAATGCGACGAGCAGCCAGGTGATGAGCGGCACACCACGCATCACCTCGATGTACACCGTCGACATGATCCGGAAGATCGGCATCGTCGAGGTTCGACCCAGCGCCAGCAACACCCCAAGCGGGAATGACAGGGCAATCGACGTGATCGCGAGGACGAAGGTGAGGAAGAGCCCACCCAGGAAGAAGGAGCCCGGCACCTCGATCGTCGACGGCGTAGCCACCAACGCGATCATGTACACCAAGACGACAACCCATATCCCCCACACCGTCAGGTAGGCGCGGCGCGCCGATCCCTCACCGCCGAAGGTGTGGGCGCCGAGGGCAAACACCGCCAGGGAGACAAGCAAGAAGCGAACGATGAACTCCATCGGGAAGAAGAAGCTGACTGCTGCCACGATCACGATCAATGCCGCAATCGCCCGACCGGCCTCGCCGGCTTTGCTGCCCGCAAGGTAGAACAGCAGGGCGCCACCGATGAGCCCAAAGCCGAGGGCGAGCGGCAGGTACCACCCGAACGTCTTGCCCATGTCGACCTCGGGATCGCGCAGGATCACGAGCACGATCACTGGGAACGAGGCCACCCACAAGGCCACCAGGGTTCGCCGTACGATGGCAAAGGCCTTCTCGCCCATGCTTCGGGACGCCAGCAAACCGACGACATAGCCGACGGCACTCAAGATGATGATCACCGTCCACGGGATCGCGGTGGACGAGGCGACGTTCTGGTAGACGACCTCGTTGTCAGCGACCGGAACGGGAAGCTTGACCGTCCACATCGCCACGATGACCAACCCAAGCAGCACGCCAACCACGGCCATGACCGGTATACGTTCTTCCTTCGGGTTCTTGACCCGGGTAAGTCCCCAGCCAATGGCGGCCAGGATGGCACCGACGACGACGGCGATGACCGTCGCCTTGGGCGTCACCGAGCCACCGCCGGGGTCAATGTTGAAGAACGGCTGCAGGTTGAGATAGCCGAGCACGAAGGCGCCACCGATCGAGATGCCAACGGTCATGACCGTCTGGCCGAGTCGGTGCGCTGAGATCTTGCCGCCGACGCGATACACCGCCAGCGAGAAGCCGAGCAGCACGAACACGATGCCGACGGACACCCATACCCGGGCGAACTGTTCGACCGGGTAGGCCTGGATCATCAGCAGACGCATGTTGAACGTCACCGCGTCCCAGCGCCGCGCCGGGTTCATCAGGAAGTTCAGTAGGCCGGAGACGCCGAAGAGGATGATCCCCGTCGCAAAGATGGTGAGGACCGAACTCCCCAGGCTTGGGAAGAGGTTCTCGCGGATCCAATGCGCTGTGCTGCGCGGCGGCGGCTCGGGTGGGGTCTCGCTGATGTCGGTGGTGATGATGCGATCGGTCATATCAACGCTCCACCAGCTTCAGCTTGCGGTTGTAGTAGTTGACAATGGCCGAGATGATCAAGCTGCCGGTGAGGAAGAAGGCCATCCACACAATGACGATCGGCAGCGACTGGCCGGTCTGGTTCACAAGGGTGTTGCCAACGGCCACGATGTCGGCGTAGGCAACCGCGAGACCAAGCGATGTGTTCTTGAAGAGGTTGAGGTACTGATTGCCCAGTGGTGGGAGGATGATCCGGAAGGCCTGGGGCAGGATGATGAGCCGCAGGTACTGGCTGCGCTTGAGGCCGACGGCCATCGCCGCCTCGGTCTGACCCTTCGATACGGCGAGGATGCCACCGCGCACAATCTCGGCAATGAACGCCGCCGTGTACAGAGTGACACCGACCCACATGGCGAAGAACGGCGGCGTGATCACCATCCCGGTTGTGCCGTACTGGACGAAGCCTCCGGTCCCGCGGACCTCGACGGCGGCGAGTTGGGGATCGAGCGGGTTGCCGGCGGTCCCCGTGAACTGGCTCCCAAACCAGGCGAAGAAGTTCGCGATGCCATCGCGCAGCAACTCGGCGACGGTGACCGTCTCACCCGTGGTGGTCTGAACCTCTGCGCTCCCGAAGGCGAAGGCGACGACGGCAATGCCGATACCCATCAGGCCGACAAAGGCGACGCGGAAGATGTCGTCATCCGTGAGCTTGCCGAAGCCGGCCGGGGTGCGGCGAGACTCGAAGAAGTTTCGGATCCACCACGCCGCGCCGAGGATGGCCGCCAAAGCGATCACGACCGCCATCGTCATCGCCGGCAGACCGCCGATGAAGCTCGAGATGCCGTCCCACACCGAACCGAGGAAACCGAGCAGGGGATGCGCCCACCACCCGATGGTGGCGATGATGAGAAAGACCCCGAACGCCCACGTGAAAGCATACGCCTCGTGGCCGGTCTCTTCCATCACTCGAATCCGCCACTTGGCCACGTAGCGCGCCGCGATGAGGCCGACGATGACAAAGATCAGCCATTCCCAGAAGCCAACCGACGGGAAGATCCAGAACGAGCCAACACCCTTGTTGGACACTTTCAGCCAGTACGTCCCGACGTTCTCCTCGGTCAGGCCGGGGAGAAAGATGATCAGCGCTTGCCAGAAGAAGATCTGGACGAGGAGCGGAATGTTGCGGATCGTCTCGATGTAGACCGTTGCCAGTTTGTTGACGATCCAGTTCTTCGACAATCGGGCGACACCGACGATGGTGCCCAAGATCGTTGCGGCGATGATGCCGGAGATGGCGACCCGCAGAGTGTTGACCATGCCGACGAGCAAGGCACGTGCCCCGCTGTCCGGGGTCGTGTCGATGCCTTCTCGAATTGTGATGCCGGGGTTGTCGGCAAGCCAGTCCCATCCGAAGCTGATGTCGCTGCGAGCGAAGTTACGGGCAGCTTCGCGAGCCAGGATGTACAGCAGCGCAAGCACCCCAACCAGCACAACGATCTGGGCGATCCACTTGAGGACCGTGACGTTGCGCCAGATCGGCGGCCGTTCATGTTTGCGAACGGTCACTGCCACGGGTGGCTCCCTCCCTTCCCGCGTTTGACCTGATGTCGTGGTTCGACACTAGTGATTCGGGCCTGCCGATTGCCACCGAACCCATTCTTGCGTGGCTTGGGTGCCGAGTCCTGGACCTCTGCCACGCCAGAAGAAGGAAGTGGGGGCGCCGGATGGCGCCCCCACTTGTCGTCGAATCGTCGGTCTTGGCTAGCGAGCCGGCGGGGCGTAGATCATGCCACCCGCAAAGAACGGAGCGTTGAAGGTGCCCTCACGGAACAACCCAACCGGGTTGAGGTTCGCGGCGTAGATCTCGTCGTAGTTCCCGACCTGCTTGATCACCTGGTAGAACGCATCGGCGCTCAGACCCATCTTGGTCTGCAGCTCCTCCTCGCCACCAAACAATCGAGTCGCCTCAGGGTCCCACTCGGTGCTGTCGATATTGGCCGAGGTGATGCCCTTCTCATCAGAGATGATCGTGGCGTACACCGTCCAGTTGATGACGTCGGCCCACTGCGAATCGTTCTGGCGATACACCGGACCGAGGGGCTCCTTTGAAATCGGCGCCGTCGGGAAGATCACCCACGCGTCTGCCTCGACCTCACCGGCACGCTCGGCGGCTGCCTTGTTGCCAACCAGGCCGGAGCCGTCGGTGGTGACCAGGTCACAGGAACCGGCCTTGAACTTCTCCATGGCCTCAGGGAATGTCTCGACCGTCTCGAGCTGAATGGTGGCTCCGCCGACGGCGGCCCACTCGGTGATGTTCTTCTCGGTCGTCGTACCAGCGTTGGTGCACAGAATGGCACCGTCGACGTCGGCCGGCCCGGACTCAGAGCTGAACCGCTCAGCGGAACCCATGAGCTGCTGCCCGTCGTAGTACGTGGTCGGGGCGAAGTCCATGCCGATGTCTGTGTCACGACTCTGGGTGTAGGTCGTGTTACGGATCAGCACGTCGATCTCGTTGTTCTTGAGCGCCTCGAAGCGCTCCTGCGCGGTCAGCGCACGGAACTCAACGGCGGTTGCGTCCCCGAGTACGGCCGCGGCAACCGCCCGGCAGTAGTCGGCGTCAAAACCGGTAGCCGAGCCATCAGGCTGCGTCTCCGAGAACGCAACGGCCGAGCCGCTGACGCCACAGATGAGTTTCCCGCGGGCCTGCACTGTTGCCAGCGTGCCCTCGCCACTTTCCTGTCCGGCGTCGCCGCCGCCACTTGTACCTTCTTCGGTTGCAGCCGTTGTGGTCGTCGAGTCGGACGTCTCGCCCTCGTCGGTTCCACCACAAGCAGCTGCGACCACTGCCAAAACGGCAATCAATACCGCAAGTCGCTTCCACATATTCAGGGGTCTCCCTCTCCTGCTTTCGCACACTATCCGCGCCCAGAACCCAAATCACTAGGTCGCGGTGCTTCGAAGTTAGACGGTATGTGGCATATTCGCCACCAGTTCTGGCGGTCGACCACGGAGCGCGGTCGGAACACAACAGCTTGTCCGGCTCAGTCGCCACCCAGAATCCCGGCCCGCAGCATGCGCATCCGGGTGTCCAATACCGGGTCATGGGCAGCCGCAGGATCGGCGCTTTCCAGCATCTCGTTGACTCCGCCGATCAGCAGGTCGCCGACCGCCGCCCCCAGGTGCTGGGGCTCTCCCGGCGGAAAGAGGCCCGCGGCAATGCCGTCGGCGCACATGTCGACAAAGGTCAGCTCGACGAGGTTGACCACCTCTCCCATGTGTGTTTCAGGTCCCGCCATTTGACGCCCCGGCCCGATGACAAGCGCCGCCACTCTGGGGTGCTCGAGCATCATCCGGAAGGTCGTGCGGAACAACCCCTCGAGACGTTCGAGAGCGTTGCCGTCTGGAATCCCGGCGAACCACTCGTTGAACAGGGGCGGCACGCGGTCCTCGATGACGGCACCGAGAATGGCCTCTTTGTTGGGGAAGTACTCATAGACGGATGAGCGTGGCATGCCTGCTGAATCGGCGATCGAACCGAGCGTGCTGCGCTCGTAACCCACGGCCGCAAACAACCCAAGAGCGGCATCCACGATCAGGGCTCGAGTCACTGTCTTGTGTTGTTCGATGTTCTCCGCGCGAATCCGCGGCATCTTGCCTCCCCCGCACGACTCTCATCGTATCCGACCGGCCGTCCCGGCGGGCAAATGCCCGGGTACAATCTCGACCACTCGTTCGAAGGAGGGGCATGCCCGCCACCGTTCTCGTTGGTGCTCAATGGGGCGATGAGGGGAAAGGCAAGATCACCGACATCCTCTCCGAAACCGCCAACATGGTGATCCGATACCAGGGCGGCAACAACGCCGGCCATACCATCGTCGTCGGAGAGGAGCGCTTCGCCCTCACCCTCATCCCCAGCGGCGTCCTCTATCCGCAAGTGACGCCGGTCATCGGCAACGGTTGCGTGGTTGACCCCGCGGTCCTGCTCGCCGAAATGGCAGCCCTCGCCGCCCGCGGCATCGACCCGTCGCGGGTGCGGGTGTCGGGCAACGCTCACCTGATCATGCCGTATCACCGCAAGTTGGACGCGGTGCGCGAGCGATACCTGGGACGCCAACAGATCGGGACGACCAAACGCGGTATCGGCCCCGCCTACATGGACAAGTTCTCGCGTGACGGTATCCGGGTGCAGGACTTGTTCGACCCCAAGATATTTCGCCAGAAGCTCGGTGTCGCCCTCAAGGACAAGAACAAGCAGTTGGTCAAGGTCTACAACCAACTCGAGATGGCGACAGATCCGATCGCTGATGAGTACCTCGGCTATGCCGACGCATTGCGCGATCACGTCACCGACACCTCCCTGCTGGTCTGGGAGACGATCCGCGACGGCAAGAACGTAATCTTCGAGGGCGCCCAAGGCACCCTCCTCGACATCGATCACGGCACCTACCCCTTCGTGACCTCATCAAACCCCACCGCAGGAGGTGCCTGCACCGGAGTGGGGATTGGGCCCGGTTCGATCGACCGGGTGCTCGGTGTCGCCAAGGCGTACATCTCGCGGGTCGGCAGCGGCCCGTTCCCAACAGAGCTCGACAACGAGGTCGGCGAGCGGATGGTCGAGATCGGCGGCGAATACGGCACCGTGACCGGTCGCCGTCGCCGTTGCGGCTGGCTCGATACGGTCGCTTTGCGCTACGCGGTGCGGGTGAACGGCCTCACCGAAATTGCGTTGACCAAGCTCGACGTGCTGGCGCATTTCGACAACCTGAAGGTGGCAGTCGCCTACGACTCACTCGACTCGCGATACACGGAACTCCCGCGCCAACAGCGAGTGCTCTACAACTGTCAACCGGTTTACGAGGAATTGCCCGGGTGGGGTGCGGACATCTCCAAGGTCACCAGCTACGAGGACCTCCCCAAGGAAGCCCAGCAGTACGTCGAGTATGTAGAGGATGTCGCCGGGATTCCGGTGACGATGGTCTCGGTTGGGCCTTCGCGGGCCGCAACGCTTCACAAGGGATAGGGGCGCCAATGCGTGTAATGCTGCTCGGCGGCGGTGGCCGCGAGCATGCCATCGGATGGAAGCTCGCTCAGAGCGAGTTGATGACGGAGTTGATCTCGACCCCGGGCAACCCCGGGCTTGCCGAGGTAGGCGCCGTGGTCCCCGGCATCGACATCACCGACCCCGAAGCCGTCCTCAGCTTGGCCGTGGCCAACGCGGTCGACCTCGTCGTGATTGGTCCCGAGGCGCCTCTCGCCGCCGGAGTCGTTGACGCTCTGGTGGACGCCGGGATTGCCGCCTACGGACCGCATGCCGCCGGGGCCAGGCTCGAGGCCTCCAAGGCGTACGCCAAAGACGTGATGCGCCGCGCCGGCGTGCCGACCGGCGATGCCCACACCTTCCACTCGCTCGATCCGGCAGTGGCCTACCTCGAGTCCATCGATGGGCCGTATGTCGTCAAGGCCGACGGTCTCGCCGCCGGCAAGGGCGTGCTCGTCACCGAGGACCGCATCGCCGCTGAGGCGTGGGTGCGGGTCTGTCTCGAAGGCCACTTCGGGGAAGCCGGCTCGACGGTTGTGGTGGAAGAGCACCTCGATGGGCAAGAGGTCTCGGTGCTTGCACTCTGCGACGGGGAGCGAGCCCTGGTCCTCGAACCGGCCCGCGACTACAAGCGCCTCCTCGACGGCAGCATCGGCCCCAACACCGGCGGCATGGGGTGTTACTCGCCGGTGACGGATCTCCCGGCCCGCCTCGTCGACTTCGTGTTGCGCGAGGTGATGGAGCCAACCCTGGCGACACTGCAGGAGGACGGCGTGTCCTACCGCGGTTTCCTCTTTGCCGGGATGATGCTGACGGCCGACGGCCCCAAGGTGCTCGAGTTCAACTGCCGGCTGGGTGACCCGGAGACTCAGGTGATCCTCCCTCGCCTCGACGAGGACCTGCTCGAGCTGCTCGCCGCCGCGGCCGCCGGTGGATTGCCGGACCGGCCGCTGCGGTTCAAGGACTTGGCGGCCGTCGATGTGGTGCTGACTGCAGCGGGTTACCCCGAGAACCCCCTGCGCGGCTCCGCCATCGCTGGGGTCGGTTCGGTGCAGGAGCGCGACGACGTCCACGTCTTCCACGCCGGCACCCGCTACACCGCCAACGGCATGATCAGCGACGGAGGCCGCGTCCTCAACGTCGTCGGCACCGGTCCCGACATCGCCACCGCCCGCGCTGCCGCCTACGAAGCCGCCGAGGCCATCACCTTCGAAGGCAAGCAATACCGAACCGACATCGCAAAAGGGGCGCAGTGATGAGAGCGAGCTCACCCGTCCAACCGCCTCTCGGAATCTGCCCCGAGCAAGCCACCCTCAGCAGGCCTCCCGCGCAGAACCGAGAACGGAGTTGAGATGAGAGTCGCCATCTTGATGGGGTCAGACAAAGACATGCCGAGGATGCTGGCAGGCGTCGATGTGCTGGCCGAGTTCGGCGTTGATCATGACGTGCACGTCATGTCGGCGCATCGCACCCCCGAGCGCGTCGCCGCCTTCGCTGCCGGGGCGCGCGCCGCCGGCTATGGAGCCATCATCTGCGGAGCGGGCAAGGCCGCACACCTCGCCGGAGCCGTTGCGGCCCACTCGACCCTTCCGGTGATCGGCGTTCCGATTGCGGCTGGCGGCATGGGTGGCCTCGATGCGCTGCTGTCCACGGTCCAGATGCCGACCGGGATCCCCGTCGCCACCGTGGCCGTCGATTCGGCCGCAAACGCCGCCTATCTCGCCGTTGCCATCCTCGCCGCCACCGACACCGGCCTGGCCGCCAAACTCGACTCTTACCGAGAGGGATTGAAGGGATGATCCCCCGCTACACGTTGCCGGAGATGGCAGCGATCTGGAGCGAGGAACACAAACTCGCGGTGTGGAAAGAGGTCGAGACGCTCGTCGTCGAAGCGTGGGCGGAACTCGGCGTGGCTCCCCTGGTGGCGGCAGCCACGCTGCGGGCCGCACCGGCGGTCGATCCCGCAGTCTGGAAGGAACGCGAGAAGGTCACCAACCACGACGTCGCCGCCTTTGTCGACCTCCTCGCCGAGTCGGTGGCCTATGGCGGAGAATGGGTGCACTACGGGCTGACCTCGAGCGATGTCCTCGACACCGCCCAGGGAGTCATCCTGCGCGACGCCGCAGACCTGCTCCTAACGCGAGTTGCCGATCTCTTCAACGTGGTGAAGCGACGCGCCGTTGAGCACCGCGCCACGGTGATGATCGGTCGCACCCACGGCATATGGGCGGAGCCGACCTCGTTCGGTCTGAAACTCGCCACCTGGGCATTTGAGCTGGCCCGCGACCACGAGCGCCTCCGCCACGCCCGCGACGCCGTGGCGGTTGGCAAGATCTCTGGCGCGGTCGGCACCTACGCCCACACACCACCCGCCGTTGAGGAGTTCGTCTGCGAGCGCCTCGGCATCGGGATCGAGCCGGCCTCGTCGCAGATCACCCACCGCGACCGCCACGCCGAGTACCTCTCCACCCTGGCGCTGATCGGAGCGACGCTCGAGCGCATCGCAACCGAGATCCGTCACTTGCAGCGCAGCGAGGTCGGCGAGGCCCGCGAGGCGTTCGGCAAGGGTCAGAAAGGCTCATCGGCGATGCCGCACAAACGTAACCCGATCGCCTCAGAAAACGTGACCGGCCTCTCTCGCCTGCTGCGCGGCTACGCATCAACTGGCCTGGAGAACGTGGCGCTGTGGCACGAGCGCGACATCTCACATTCGTCCGCCGAGCGAGTGGCTTTGCCCGACGCATCGATCGCCCTCGATTTTGCGCTGGTCCGGATGACCAAGCTGGTCGACCAGCTTGTCGTCGATGAGGAGCGGATGCTGGCCAACCTGGTGTCGACTCGAGGCTTGGTCTACTCACAAGCCGTGCTGCTGACACTTATCGAGGACCAAGGCATGCCCCGCGACGACGCCTACCGCATCGTCCAACGCAACGCGATGGCCGCCTGGGACGACGGCGACCAACTCCACGACCTGCTCGCCGCCGACGAAGCCGTAACCCTGGAGCCAGAAGCCTTGGCCGACTGCTTCAGCCCGGAACGCTTCCTCCGCAACAGCGCCATAGTGTTCGACCGTCTCCAAGCCTGCACCCTTCGCTAGCGCCGCAATCTGGGGTTCGCGACCAGGCAGAGGGAGCAGCCGCGAGCGGCGCTGCCTACCGCGCCAATCGGCCGAGGACGTCTGGCATGGCGAGGAGTCCGGGGGCGCCCCCGGTATGGATGAAGAGCACGTCGTCGGTGGGGGCAAATCGCCCGGCGCGGATCATGCCGATCAGACCGGCCAGCCCCTTACCCGAGTAGACGAGGTCGAGCACGAGCCCCTCGAGGCGCGCTCCGAGGTCGATCGCAGCCAGGGCCCCTTCAGTTGCTGAGGCATATGTGTCTCCGGCAAAGCCACCGGCCACCTCGACGGCATCGGCAACAGCCGCGACGTCGACTCCCCACTCCTGGGCGAGGCCGGTGGCGATCCTGGTCACGTCGGCCTTGACCCGCTCGGGTTCCGCGTCGGCATCGACCCCAATGGCCCGCAGCGGAGACCGGGCCAGCCCAACCGCCAGCCCCGCCTGGGTGCCACCCGATCCGGAGGCATGAACGACTGCGGCGAAGGAGATGCCGAGGTCGGCGGCTTGGTCCTCGATCTCATGGGCGGCGGCAACATATCCGATGGCGCCGAGTGGGTTGGAGACCCCGTACGGAACCACATAGGGACGTCGACCGGCGGCGGCCAGCGCCGCTGCGGCGGACTCGATGGCGCCGTTGCGATCACCGGTCCATCCGACGTGCTCGACGGTCGCCCCAAACAGACGGATCAGCATCGCGTTGCCGATAGGGGGTCCGGCCGATTCGACCACGCCGGGCCGTTCTGTGAATTCGACCACGTGACAGTCGAGTGCGGCTCGGGCCGCGCCGGCCGCGATCTGGCGGACGCTGTTGGATTGGGCGACGCCGGCAGTGACGAGAACATCGGCGCCGCGTGAGATCGCCTCGGGCAATACGAATTCGAGCTTGCGGACCTTGTTCCCACCGAGTCCCAACCCCGTAAGGTCATCGCGCTTCACCCAGAGCCGAGGACCACCGAGATACTCGGTCAATCGCTCCATCGGCTCGAGTGGGGTCGGCAACTGAGCCAGCCGAAAGCGAGGCGCGTCCGCCACGAGTTCACGCAACATCAGATCCCACGTTAGGCCGTACCGGGCCGCGAGCCTTCAGCCGTTGAGGTCATTGAGATCTACCCACGTCACGAGGCGGGCGAAGCCGTAGTCGGGGATGGCCGTGATCTGTACAAGGCCGGCACCCAGAACGTGCATGTCAAGCGTCACCGCTTGACGGACATTCAACCAAAACGACTCCTGGCAACTGAGCTCTTCTAGTAGTCGATCAAGACCAGAAAGCTACCCGCTACGCCATCGTCGGAAGCCGCCACCGAGGCACCCATGCCGCGCACCGGGTCGGCGACGCCACGCCAACCCTCGGGCCATTCGATCTGGTCGTAGATGCGGTGGGTATCGACGTAGAGGAGCAAGCCGTCGCCGGGGAGGGCACCGTCCAGCTCCTGATAGAGCGATGAGTCCGTCATCCCGCCCGAACCTTCGGCAAGCTGGGTGAGCAGCCCAACGCTCGAGGCAACGACGAGGCCTTCATCAGTCACCGTGTAGGCCACAGCCGTCTCGCCGCCTTCGGCGATCACGCCGACACCGTCCTCGACCACTAACGGGACACCCTCCTCAACCGCAAGGTCTTCGAGGGCCGCGACGGCATCGCGCACCGGTGCCGGGTCCAGCACGCCGAGGGCCATGGCTAGGCCAAGGGGGAAGCCGGTCTCAGCCGCCAGCAGACCTTCGGAGGACTCAACCGCGGCGAACACCATTTCGCCGCCGAGGTTGGGCAGCACATCCTCGAGCACGTCGACACCAAGGAACTCGAGCCCGAGCGACCGAATCTCCTCGAACGCGGCCGGGTCCAACTCCTCCATCAGGGCCACCTGGTCGGCGACATAGTCGTCGGGGATAGGGAGCCCGTAGAAACCGTAGGTTTCGGCGGGCAGACGATCGCGGTACCGCAAGTCACCATCGGCCATGCCCACCCAGACGTCGTCGAGACCGACGCCGGCTTCGAGGGTCTGGACCATGTCGAAGCGGATTCCCTCTTCGGCCAGAGTCATGGAGGCGGCCATGGCTTCCCAGCCTTCGAGCATGTCCACGGCATCATCGGTGACACCGAGTTCCGCGAACGCTGGGTCGCGGTAGACGTCGCGAAGCACATCCGCCGACATGTAGAAAGCCACCGCCCGGTCGGCCGGCAGCCGGTCGATGGCGTTGCGGAACGCCTCGTCGGCCCCAAGCCCGCCGGATTCGGAAGCCGTCAGGGCAGCGCGCAATGTCTTCTCCTCTGGCGCCGCCAGCAGGAGATCGGCGTCGAGCATCACATGGATCGGGTCGGACCACTGGTCGTCGGGGTAGTACGACCACGTGGGGCGACCATCGATGCTGCCGGGCTCAAGGGTGCCACCCTCTTGTTCAACTGCCTTGGCGAAGACCTTGCTGACGAAGGCCTCGGCGCCACCGGCGTCACGAACAGCGACGCTGATGAGCACCTGGACATCCCCGGTCTCGACAAAGCTGCGCGCGTCGGGCCAGACCGCAACGGATGCGGAGCGACCCAACCAGGGGACGACGTCATCGGTGAGTGTGATACCGAGTTCCTCTTCCCACGCGCTGTCGATCTCTTCGACAATGTCGAAGCCGGCGTCAACTTCGCCGGTTCCTGCGAGCGGTTCGGCGAAGGCGTCAACCAAGGTCTGAAACTCGCTGGTGTCGCGCACCTGCAGGAGGTCAAACGTCACCACGACCTGGGCCCCGCGCGGGATCGCCCGGGTCGACGCGAACGGATCACCAACGATATTGCGGTACATGGCGACCGACACGATGGCGACCACAATCACGACGCTGAGGATCACACCGCCGACGATCCAGGCGCGCTTCGACCCCTTCGATTCTGTCGTGGCCTGGACCGGGACGGCGTGGCCGACCGGGTCTTCCGGATCCGGGGGCAGAGGCCGCACTCGATCCTCGGGAACGTTGTTGTTCATCGGTGCTCCATCGTGAACTCGCTGACGGTTTCGAATCGGCCAGATAGCACCAAAGCTTGAATCCCCCTGGCGGTATCAATGTACCGTGGCCATTTGTCGGCGGGTAGGGGGTCGCAGAGGCGATAGGGTTCGACCGTGCAACCGATGCAGCCGGCCGATGGAAAGCCCTGGGGCAGAGCCGCTACTCCATATGAGGAGATCGGCGGCGAGGACGCGGTGCGCCGGCTGGTCGAGACGTTCTATGACCGCATCGATGCCGACTCCCCCGAGCTGCGGGCGATGCTGCCGCGCGACGACAGCGGTTCGCGCCAGAAGCTCTACGAGTTCCTGAGCGGCTGGCTCGGCGGGCCCCAGCTCTACATCGAGCGGCGCGGCCACCCCAAGATGCGCCTCCGCCACCTCCCCTTCGCCATTGGCCCCAGCGAAGCCGAGGAGTGGCTGCGCTGCATGGGGGAAGCCATGGATGACTGCGGGGTCGATGGGGCGTTGCGCCACTACCTCGACGTACGCTTCCAGCAGATGGCCCTCCACATGGTGAACCAGTAGCGGGCTCGTCGCTCGACACTCGTTGAGCGAGGGCATCTGGCTTTGTGTCGCACCCCCCACCTAGGATCGAACACATGTTCGCACCATTGCCCCGGCCAACCGATACGACCTCCCCCGGCTTCGCTCCCGACTGGGACAACAACTCCGATGCCGATTGTCTCACCGCGCTGACCCTCGATGCCGCCGCCGAATCCAACGACGGTGGGGTGGAGATGATCCCGCCCAGCCTCGACGGAATGGAACCCGGCATGTTCCTCGCCTCCGTGCTGGACCACACGGATGTGGGTCGTCTTGCCCCTCATGACCGAGTGATCTTGTTGCGGGCTCATCAACGCATGGCAGCCCATCACCTAGCCCGCAGCTATCAAGCCATGGCCGCCATCACCGCTGCCATGGAACAAGACCCCGACGAAGGTGACTGGGCCGAGGAGGCCGCTGCCGCTGAAATCGGCGCCGCTCTCCACCTCACCCGCCGTGCCGCCGACACCGAGCTCGAACTCGCCCTCGACCTCACCGGTCGCCACCCCGCTGTGCTCGAAGCGCTGCGCTCCGGGTTGATCGATCAACGCCGAGCAAGAGTCATCGTTGATGGCACCATCCACCTCAACGACGACACCGCCCAAGCCGTAGTGGAGAGCGTGATTGACGACGCCCCAGAGCTCACCACCGGTCAACTCTCCGCCCGGCTGCGGCGACTCTGCATCGAAGCTCGTCCTGAAGAGGCCGAGGACCGCTACCGCCACGCCGTAGAGCAACGCCGCGTCTCCACCCAACCCACCACGGATGGCGCCACGCACCTGTTCGCGATGGATCTCCCCCCGGACCGTGTCGCCGCTGCCATGGCGAACATCAACCACCAAGCCCGTGGCGTCCGCCGTGCCGGGGAGACCCGCACCATCGACCAACTCAGAGTCGACGTGCTACTGGACCTTCTCTGTGGCACCACGCCGGCACCCGGCCACGGTGTCGTCGACATCCACGTCGACCTCACCACCCTCATCGAACTCAAGGACCACCCCGGTGAGTTGGCCGGGTACGGGCCCGTCATTGCCGACATCGCCCGCCAAGTTGCAGAGAACCAGACCCGGTCGCAATGGCGATGGACCCTCACCGACCCCGACACCGGCGCCCTCATCGACAACGGAACCACCCGACGGCGACCCACCGCCGCTCAACGCCGCTTCGTCGAGGCCCGCGATCGCACCTGCGTGTTCCCCGGCTGTCGCATGCCCGCCACCACATCCGACCTCGACCACACCACCCCCTGGGCAGAACACCAAC
>Ga0209567_10000891_pt1 | contig 16057 bp, 12 predicted proteins | sample COG_12_FD_184756 | JGI IMG/M metagenome (GOLD analysis project Ga0209567, IMG submission 184756) | Pelagic marine sediment microbial communities from the LTER site Helgoland, North Sea, for post-phytoplankton bloom and carbon turnover... | ecosystem: Environmental > Aquatic > Marine > Neritic...
AGGGCCAGTTTAGAGAATAATGCCCCTTTCAATCCTTTTAAGAACTCTAATTCCTGTGGGGGTTTATCTTCAGCCATCAACTGCTGAATTAAGCCCTGCTTATTAGATTGATTATCTATAAAGACAGCCCAGTGTTGTTTTTGGGTCATAGTAGCCTGGATATGGGTTTTGAACAAATATAGCAGATAGCCATTTAATGTTTGATGACTTCATATTTATTAATTTAATAAAATCGACTAAAGAATTTTTACTTTATATTTTATATATTTAGCATCCCCTTGATATTTATTATATACTATGAGTAAAAAGGCAATAAAGCTAATACAGGCTTGTACCATTTGTTTGTGTTTAATAACGGGGCTTGTTTTCTTCCTGGACTTTGTATTTAACTAAAATTAAATAATATGAAAAAGAACATGGGTTCAGCAGATCGTATTATACGGTTTATTTTAGCTGCTATTTTCATCGGACTTTATTTTACAAATACTGTAGCGGGCATTTGGGGTATCGTCTTATTAGTACTTGCAGGGGTATTTATCCTTACTAGTTTTGTTAGTTTTTGTCCCCTATATGCCCCTTTCGGGATAAGTACATGTCCAAAGAAGAACTAGGTTGCTTTAAAGGCCATTAAAGAGCTGAAATTCAGGGATGGTTTTGTTGTGACCCTCTGGAATAAAGATGAATTGCATCTGAAAATTAAATTTGGTTTAACAGATCAGTAATGTGATTTACTTTTAACCCATTTTGTATACTGTATAAAAAACCCTTTCGTTTGATGTTAATGGAAAACTGCTAACTTTGAAAAATATCTCATTGAATGAACATGAAATTATTTTTCTCCCAAGTCTTTAAAATATTATCACCTTTCTTCAATACAAGAGCCGCCGGACTGTATTTTCTGCTATTTGCGGGGGCAATTGGAACAGCTACCTTTATTGAAAATGATTTAGGCACCTCTGCGGCACAAAAAGTGGTTTATAAGTCGTGGTGGTTCGAGCTCTTGCTCATTCTTTTTAGTATTACCATAATAGTGAACATTATTAAGTTTCGGATGGTACAACAAAAGAAATGGCCATTGCTTTTATTTCATTCGGCTATTATCATCATTATTATTGGTGCGGGTATTACAAGATATATGGGTTTTGAAGGTATTATGCACATCCGGGAAAATGAGACCGCTAATAGTTTTATTTCTTCCAACACATTTTTAAAGTTTAAGGTAAAAGCAAATAGTCAGACTTATGATTTTAATGAGCCAGTTTTGTTTGCTTCACTTGGTAATAATAACTGGCAGGAATCCTATCTAATTGGCACAGATTTAATCAATGTAAGAGTGAAGGATTTTATTCCTAATCCAAAAAAACGCCTGTCGGAGAATATTGACGGCATTCCAACTTTGCAACTAGTAATCGGAGGTCTTAATGGGAGGGAAGAGTATTATATAAGTCTGGGTGAAACCAAACGTATTGGTAATGTGATTTATAATTTTAAAGACACCCCATTTCCCGATGCTTTTAATATTTCGCTAAAAAACGAATCTCTTGTGTTTACAAGTAGCAAAGTTCTTACACAGACTGTTATGGCTACACAGAAAAAGGATACCATTTACCCATCAGATACGGATTCCCCACTCAAATTAAGGGCTTTGTATACAGATGGGGGCAATAGTGTGGTTTTTTCCGATTTCAATAAAAAAGGGTCGGTACAAATTGAATCTGAAGACCCTAAAGTTAAAAATGAAAGCATTACAGCACTTTTAATGGAAGTCTCAGTTAACGGAGAATCAAAGGAGACCTATGTGTTTAGTGGCAGGGGAAATAAGGGTCGGGCCGAATTTCTGCCTTTTGAGGATTTGAGTGTTGCTATTTCTTATGGCGCAAAAGAAATGAAGGTCCCTTTTTATATAAAGCTGAACAAGTTTATTCTGGACAAATACCCAGGTACCAATAGTGCTTCGTCCTATGCAAGTGAAGTTACCCTTGTTGATGAAAAGGAAAATGTAAAAATGGATTATCGCATCTATATGAATAATATCCTGAATTATAAGGGGTATCGGTTTTTTCAATCCTCGTTTGACAGGGATGAGAGAGGTACTTATTTAAGTGTCAACAGTGATTTTTGGGGTACCTTAATATCTTATATTGGCTATGCCCTGCTCACTTTGGGTATGATCCTTACCTTATTCAGTAAAAAAACAAGATTTCACCAACTCACCCAAAAAATTAAAAAATTACGTGCGAAAGGATTAATAGTTCTGCTACTAATCCTTTTATCTGTTAATTCGCTAGCGGCTCAATCTAACCCGATTAATACTTATGTTGAGCATGCTGTTAAAATTGATCATGCCGATAAGTTCAGTGAGTTGGCCGTTCAGGATTTTAAGGGACGTATGAAACCAATACACACCCTTTCCAGGGAATTGATGCGAAAATTGGCCCGTAAGGAAAGTTTATTTGGCTTAACAGCAGACCAGATATTACTGAGCATGTTTGTTAATAAGCAGGAATGGTTCGCCGCAGGAGTTATTAAGCTAGGAAAGCATAAGGACATTCATGAAAAACTAGGTGTCCCCGGAGATTATGCTTCCTATGCCGATTTTTTCTCTACTGATGGTAAGTATAAATTACAGGAAGAAGTACGAAGAGTATATAGCCTTGAACCTATTGACAGGGGTGTCTATGAAAAGGAATTAATAAAAATTGACGAGAGAGTCAATATTTTGAGTATGATCTTCTCAGGTACATTGCTTAAAATAATTCCAACCCCCAATGATCCAAATAATACCTGGGTTGCAAACAGTGGGCATGCCCATGTTGAGAATGACGGTCATAATCACTCAGAAATAGCAGACAATTTTTTTAACAGCTATACAACCACCCTAAAAGAGGTCATCAATACAGGGAATTACCTTCAGGCAGATGAGCTTGTAGAAGAATTAAAAGCATACCAAATAAAAAATGGTGGTTCCATAATGCCGTCAGAATCAAAGATCAAGGCTGAAATATTATTAAATAATCTAAATGTCTTTACCCGTTTAGCGTTGTTTTATATGCTTCTTGGTATCCTGTTATTATTCTTTCTATTCTATTCAGTTTTTAAACCAAAAACAAACCTTAAGAAGGTATATCTTGTATTATTTTCTTTGGTGGTTATTGGTTTCGTACTACACACCATAGGACTTGGTTTGCGTTGGTATGTTTCCGGCAGGGCTCCCTGGAGTAACGGATATGAATCTATGATCTATATTGCCTGGACCTCAACATTGGCGGGTATATTATTTACAAGAAAATCATTTGGGGGTCTTGCTGCCACCATGGTTTTGGCGGCAACCATTCTATTTGTTTCGACTTTAAGTTTCCTTGATCCGGAGATTACTCCTTTAGTTCCCGTACTAAAGTCGTATTGGCTCACCATTCATGTATCTCTGATAGCAGGCAGTTATGGATTTTTAATGTTAGGGGCAATTATTGGCCTTATTAATCTTATTCTAATGATTTTCCTTACGGAATCTAACAAAACACGTATAAAAAGAATTGTTCAGGAAATGTCATATATCAGTGAATTAACCTTAATTGGAGGTTTGTTTATGTTAAGTGTTGGCACATATTTGGGTGGTATATGGGCTAATGAATCCTGGGGACGTTACTGGGGCTGGGATGCTAAAGAAACCTGGGCACTGGTTACTATACTGGTCTATGCTTTTATTCTGCATATGCGGTTGATTCCCAAATTAACCGGGATTTTTGCTTATAATATCGCTACAATATTTGGATTAGCGTCGGTAATCATGACTTATTATGGCGTAAACTATTACCTCTCAGGTTTGCATTCCTATGCTACCGGAGATCCTGTACCTGTACCAAGTTGGGTTTATATGGTAGTTGTATCAATAATTATTATTAGTATGCTGGCCTATTTTAAAAAGAGAAAGTATTCTATTATTTCTTAGGGCCACATAATTACTGCACAAGGGTGCCATTTTCAAGTATCAGGTCGTATTTGTAACCTGCACCGAAATCGCGATTTAGACTTACTACAGCGCGGATTGTTATTTGTTTACCCTCCGGAACAAAGGTATTTGAGGTAATTACCATATCAAAATCGTCTTTACTGCCATCCTGAAGATGAATCCAGTTACGACCCATAATATTGGGGCTGACTTTCACACATATACCACTAAGTTGAACGGTATGGCCCTCATACTTCTCGGGATCATTTACCAGATCTGAAATTTTAATTGTTCCTTTGTGAACAACAGTTTTTTCGGTATGGGTAGGGATGTCCTCTTTGACCACTATTTCTTTTTTGGCATTACTGCCAGATTTAGCAGAAGCAGTTATATGTTTGGAATGATCTTCTGAAACAAGATTTGAAATAAGATAAATCTCGTCGAAAGTTCGGTTGTACTCTTTGCTCTCAAAATTTGTTTTAAGCAGACCACCTCTGTAAAAATATACTTCTCCCTTTTTTATTTCTGCTTTCCTCGTAGCTATCCAAAATTCTTCTTCCCCTTCTTTAACCCTGAGATAGACATATCTGGCTGTGGGAAGTACCTCTTCTACAACAACTTTATGCAATTCATTGCCAACCTTGGTAGTTGGGTTTGGAATTACCCGCGTTGCCGGATCTGGTGTAAAAATACCTTCGTTTTCGGTATTACCACTATTTGAAGTTGGTGTAATTACCTTGGGACCGTTATTGCAGGCAGTTATACATGCTAATAAGAGAATGATGAAAAAGTAGGAACTAAATTTTTGTGTCATCGCCTGTTTTTTTGTTTGCTATTAAATCTTTGAACTATGCTTGCGTATATTCTATAATTAGTGTCAATTTCAGTAATGGCCATCTCACCTGAAATACTGAATAATAAATTCCTGCTTATGTTATAGGATATGTTTGTGCCTATATAGTGTTGCAGATAATTGTCTATCATACTGAAATAGTTATAATCTACAAATCTATAATAAAAGTCTGCATATAATTTGTTTTTAACGAGATCCCTTGAATATCTAATAGAGCCAATATTGCTTAGCATATAGTTAGATTCATTTCGATTATAGGAGATTGACAATCTACCACCAAGAGATGGAATTCGAGTCCAGGTAACAAATCCATATATGTTGTTTGATTTGTTCTGTTCATCGCTTTGAAACCTTCTGGCATAACTAAAGCCGGCTGAAACATATTTAAATGGCCTGATGTTCAGTCGTCCTCTTAACCCTTGTCTGGCCAGATCGTCATCAAGCAATTGATCAATTTCTGATTGAAAAGTTTCATAGTACAGTATTCGTTTTCTGGTGTCGTATGAAAGCATCAGATTAACCTTTCTGCTAATTCTATAGCGTGCAGAGACATATAAATTGGTAAGCGAAATATCGTTAGCAGTCACTCCGTCTATTTTGCTGTACAAATCCACTTGCATTGAAGAGAACAGATTAAGGTTTTTAAAAATAGTACTGTTATGTTGAAAATAAGCAAATCGGCGATCTGTTTCACCCTCATTTAGTTGCTCCGCATACCCCAGCGTTGTCTGGGAATAAAACTTCTTGCTATCGGTCATCACCCCGGCATAAACTCCGTATTGCGGTAAATCTGCATTAAAGCCATAATCAAAGGTATCTGGGCGAAAACCACATTATCAATATGGAAATTAAAATACCCCATAGGGTTGTTACAGGCTTATGCTGAATCCAAATATTATAAAAACTTGTAAGTACCAATCCCAGCACCAAAGTATAAAAAGCAAACCCCGTTATTCGCAATGCAGCCCGCTCAAAGCGATACTTGATACTATCCGGATATCGTCTTATACGGATAACTATATGCGCAATACCAAGTCCGGAAATTACCTGGATAAAACCGCCTTCTCCTGTTGAACTTAAGTTGGGATAGTAACAACGCAATTATAATAAGTAAAAATAGAGTTACTGCCTTCAAAAAATGACTTAATATGTAATGTGAAGCATTAAAGGAAAAAAGGGACTATATTAAAAATAGACCCGGAACAATGCATTAGGGGTTATCCCCAAAGAATTCTGGATAATAGCTTCTACTTCACCTAAAGTATTTATCTGATAAAAGATGTTAATGTCGTTTTCTTTATCAAACAAATTCCAGACAGATAACCCAAGATTGGCCCTGGTTTTTTGCCCCAGCTTAAAATGATAAATGGCGGAGAGATCCACGCGCATATAATCTTCCAATCTTTGCTGATTAGTTTTATCATAATTAATGCTATCATCAATAATTGGTGTTACAGGATTGGGTTGCGTGTATGGTTTTCCCGATCGCCAATTTAAGCCTGCAGCAAAGCGAAAATGATTCAGGGAATACGTTGTACCTAATGACAAGGCATGAGGGATATCAAAATTACTAGGAAAATTGATTTCGGACAATTCAGGAAAGGAATATTCATTTTCCAAATATGAATAACTTAACCAGATGTTTGCATCGTTAAATTGTTTACGTATTAGAACATCCACACCTAAAGCCGTATAGCTTCCATTGGTTTTTATAAATTCGAACTGATTCTGAAAACCCTGGCTTTGTGATGTAATACCGTCAACTGCCTTAAAGTATCCCACAGTATTAATTAACCATCCATTTTGATTATAACTTAATCCAAGAGAACCCTGTTTGCTTTTAATAACAGGGATATCACTATTATCCGATAACTGCCAGCGGCGCTTTTCTATCCCTAAAAAATCATTTTGAAAATTGATAATTTGGGAAGTATTTTGGTTTTTAAACTCACCTAAAATTTCGAGGTTAAACCAATTCAAAAATCGATGATTGAAACTAATTCGGGGTTCCCATAATTGTTTATTAAATTCTGTAAGGTAGTTAAATCGCATCCCTATGTTAAGAGTAGTTTGTCCATTAACCGATACAAAATATAATTCGGTGAATATACCGTGTGTATGAAGAACATTCCCTATCAGCCTTCTAAAAATTGGATCGTCCACATCGTCCAGATTGGTTACCTTGGTTTCTACAAATTGATATCCATTAGTCCAGTGTATTTGTTCCTGTAACTGATATGTTCCACTAATTCTTGCACCTGTTTCTGAGACCTCATTTTCCTGCAGAAAACGCTGATCGTTTAAGATATTGGCATTTATTGCCTTGAGTTTATAGTCTGTTTCATAGATGTTCAGAGTAGTATTAAAAGTATTGCTCCAGGTCCTTTTATATTTTATCCCTCCCGCGATACTATTTTGACTTAAACTACTTTCCCTGGTCTCCACTTCACTGTTTAATACTGCATTTTCATTAAAGACCAGTTCATTGCTCGCGTTAATAAAGTTTAATTGTATTTCATCCTTTTCCGAAGGTTTAAACAGCCACCGTAAAGAAGTATCATAAAAATCAGAACTAATATCCGAATTTACTACATTATCGGTATTGTCTTCTAATTCTGTATCCTGTGAAATACGATCAAAATACTCAGTATAAGTTGGGGTTTCAATAAAGTCACTAATTGATTTCCTTGCGGCTAGCTGTATTGAGGATTTATTTCCTAACGGGATATCAGCAAAACCATTGGCGTCAATAAAGTTAATTCCAATATTTGCTTTAAACTTCGGATTAATACTATGATCCGTCTCCATAGCTATAGTTCCAGAAACACCGTCGGTATAAGCGCTTGGAGTACCATTTTTTCGCACCGTTACCTTTTGTGTTATCTGAGGGTTATACATAGAGATTAAGCCGAAAAAATGACCGGATTGATACATCTTAATATCGTCCCATAGAATGAGATTCTGATCATTAGTTCCTCCTCGGATATTGATGTTGGAGACTGTTTCATTGATACTTTGAATTCCAGGAAAGGCCTGTACAGATTGAAGTACATCAGTTTCTATAAGCCCGGGTAAGATGCTAAATTTTTTAAAATCAATCTCAAAAGAACCGTTGTCCAGTTTATCTATCCCCCTGATCAAATAATCGTAAAGTATAATTTCTGAAAGCTGCTGTTGTTTGGGAATAAGGTAGACGATCCCGCATTCTTCCTTTTTAAAAAAGACATAACTTCTGTCGAGAGTCTTATAACTCAGATGGCGTATATGGAGCGTTTCTTTATTATTGGCAATATCAATTTTAAAAAAACCCGCTTCATTCGTAAGCGTAGATTCCTGCCCGGCCTGTATGGTGCAGAAAGCAATTGGTTCTCCTGTATCCTTGTCTTTGACATAACCACAAAGCGTAGTTATTATTTTTTTAATGGAAATGAACTTGTTAGGTAATGCAGAAAATTGTAAACCCGTTTGTTGCTGCAGATATTTAATAGTTTCATCAAATGTCAGGCCTTTATTCGGTTCGGGTATCCTTATGTTTTCAATCGTTTCTGAAGCATAATTAAATTGATAACCATGCTGCTCCTGCAAATCTGCTAAAATCTTAATTAATAATTTTGTTTCAGTAATTTCCTGTGCCGAAACGCTGAAGGCGGAAAGCCCCAGTATGAGTGATATTACAAAGAGGCACTTACTTTTCACTAGGATATAGGATAACTTTGTCGGATCCATCCATCCTGTATTGGAGATTGAGTGGTTGTGTAACAGATTTCAGCGCATTATCCAAGTTGTTATGAATAAATCCACCGGTAAATAAAATTTCCGAGGACACTTGTTCAAGGGCAATTTTAATACCATATTGTATTTCCAATTCGGCAATGACCTCCTTGAATGGAACCCTTTGAAAACTGCTCATATTTTTCAGCCAGGGAGGATATTCATTTGTGTTTTGGCCAAAGTGCACATTCCCCTTGGATAAGCGAAAATTGTCGCCGGCCCTCAATTCTTTGGATAAAGTTTTGGAACTAACATTTACGATGCCTTCATAGCACTTCACTTCAAAAAGGGAATCCCTTTGTTTTACATTAAATTTTGTACCTACAACCGTAACAGTTCCTGCGGCTGTAACCACATCAAATTTGGAACCTTTGGCAACCGTAAAAAAGGCTTCTCCTACCAGGTTTATTTCCCTTTTTTGTTCCCACTGGCGTTTATTGTATTTGACTTCAGATTGGGCGTTAATCATCACTTTAGAAGCATCGGGTAATTCAATTTCAATTTTTTCGCCAGACATAGTTTGCACTTTGATTGTATTATTGAAAAGAAATATACCGTAGATTGCAATTCCAACAACCAAAACGCTCGCAATTCGCAATAGCGGTTTTATCCAAGATAATTTTCGTACTGGTTTTTGATCAGTTTTAAGTCGTTTTTGAAACGTATCAAAATTAGATACAGAAGAAAATTCTGAAGCCTTAAACTGCCGGGCATTATCAATGATAGCAGTGAGTTTCGGATAATCTTCCAGTGCTTCAAATGCCGTTAGTTCCTTCTCAGTGAGCTGGTCGGTTAGCCATTTTTCAATCAAATATTCTTTGTCCATAAAACGCGCTTCTTACTTATATAACAACTAAGTTCCTTTTTTTCCTGATTTTAAATCTTAAATCCCTCCAGTTCATTTTTTAAAATACTAAATGCGGTATAAACCCTGTATTCCACAACTTTGCGTGTAATACCTAGTATTTCAGCAATTTCTTTATGCTTTTTACCCTCAACTTTGTTGAGCATAAAAGCGACCCTTTGTTCTCCGGAAAGCCTGGAAAGTGCCTGTTGATACTTTTTGAAATACTGCTCTTTTTCCATGAGAAATTCTGGAGTTTCATGGGTATAGTCCCTGGGCGTTATCTTTTGGTGGCGCAACACGACTTTCCGATGTTTTATTTCATTCAACATCATATTGTTGGCTACTTTGTACAAAAAGGCCTTTGCCATGTTCAATTTAATCTTCTTGCAATTTTCCCACAACTTAACGAAGGCATCCTGTGCTTTATCATTTGGATTCAACTCTTCTCCGTATTTGTAGTATAAGAAATTATGTAGGTCCTGTGAATATTTATTATAAATACCCGAGAAGATTTCCTGTTCACAAATATCCTTATGTAGTTCTTTAGGCAAGCTAGTTCAATTTTTTTCTTCTAATGTAAAAATAATTTTTTACAAAAAATTTCAGGAGTTTTCAGAAGTTGGTTGTTTTACTATTAAACACTATTAACCTTTAAACTTAATTTACTATGAAAAAGACCCCGAAATTACTATCTGTATTGTTAATCCTTCTATCAATTCTCATTGTATCCTGCAGGCAGGAAGAAAATGAATTAATTGAAGCCAACCCCGAAGAAACCCTCAAAGCTAATTCTAATGTTGCAAATTTATTATTGCGCACATCAATGAATGACGGATCCGATGATAATATTATTGATAATGCCAGTTGTATCTCAATTGATTTGCCCGTAACCGTCAATGTGAACGGTTTGGAAATTATTGTGGACTCTGAGGAAGATTTTGATACTATTGAGGACATTTTTGACGAATTTGATGATGATGATGATGACCTGGAAATCCTCTTCCCAATCACTATTGTTTTAAACGATTTTACACCGGTTACGATCAACAGTTTTGATGAGTTCGAAGACTTTACAGACGATTGTGAGGGGGAAAACGAAGAAGATGATGATATTGAATGTGCAGATATCCAGTACCCTATTTCGGCTACAATTTTTGATACCAATAACGAATTGGTAGGCACCTTAAATATTACTGATGATGAAGAGCTTTATAATTTTATTGATGACCTGGAAGATGTCGATATTGTAAATGTGGGCTTCCCTATTGTAGTTATTCTTGCCGATGGAACTGAAGTTGAAGCATTTAATCTGAATCAATTAGAAGATATCTTAGACGATGCCAAAGATGATTGTGATGAAGATGACGACAATGATTTTGATGATGATGATTGTGAAAATTGTAGTACAGATCAACTAGCTGATGTTTTAACAGGATGTGACAATTGGATGGTGGATAAATTAGAACGAAACGATAACGACCTGGAAGACAGCTATATAGGATATCAGTTTAATTTTAATGCCGATGGAACTCTTACAGCTACTTTCAACAATGAATCATATCCGGGGACCTGGGAAAGCGCAGGAAGCGGTGAAAATATTTCAGTTGAAATAAATATTCCCAATTTACCAGATTTCAATAGTACATGGAATTTACATGAAATTGAACAGGAAGATGATGAAAGCGAAGTGGATATGCGCTTAGGTGATGACCGTTTGCGATTTGAAAGTGATTGTGCTGGTAATGGTGGCACTGGTGGAACCGGTAATACGGGTATGCTTGGAACCATTCTTGCTGATGGAGACTGGACAGTAGCCTCTTATTTGGATGATGGTGTTGATGAGACCAATGACTTTAATGGGTATCAACTAAACTTTAATACTGATGGAACTGTTGTTGCCGATAATGGCACCCCATTAAATGGCACCTGGGCCGTACACAATTCTGAAAGTGAACTTGTTTTGGATTTCGGAACCTCCATGCCGTTTGATGAGTTTAATGATAGTTGGGATGTAATTGCTATTTCTGATACAAGTGTGGAATTACAAGACATTAGTGGAGGTGGTGGCGGAACGGATACTTTAATTCTGGAAAAATAATAACCTTAATTATACAAATATGAAAAACAACATTTTATTAAAAACATTGACGGTACTAGTACTGCTGTTTATTTCCTGTTCATCTGATAATTCTGATGATGTTAACGCTGCCAACAATATGGCCGATATTCAGGAAATTTCGAATTCGGTATCAACAGGAACATGGGCCATAACCAGCTTTATAGACTCGGGGAGTGATGAAACTACCAATTTTACCGGTTACGGATTCTCTTTTAACGCGGATGGCATGTTGGTGGCAGACAATGGTACGAATACAATAGATGGGACATGGTCTGTTACTGATGATAGCAGTAATGATGACAGCAATGATGATAGTAGCAATGATGATATAGATTTTAACATTTTTTTTGCTTCACCTCCAAATTTTAATGAGTTGTCTGAAGATTGGGATATAGTTTCCCGAACAACTTCCAGGATTGAACTTATCCACGTTAGTGGAGGTAATGGAGGGACAGACAATTTAACTTTTGAGAAGAATTAAACCTGTTTATTGGCAAAACCAGTATAGGGGATTGCCCCCTCCCTTGTAGGTTTATTAGTCAAGACCTTTCCAATCATTGGAGTATAGTTCATGTTATGAAAAAGAAAGGTTTTGACAAACTGCCCTGATATGTATCGGGGCAGTTTATTTTCTTTTCTAGAAGGTTAGAGTTCCTGATGATAGAGAAAGTACTTAATCATTGATACCCACTTTACAAATACACTCTAAAAATATGAACAGGAATGCCCTTGTAGGTAGTGGTTTTATCCAGGTGCATCCCGTTGTTCAGGGCAACTTTTTGAGATCCAATATTGTCTATATGTATGATTGAAATTATAGATTCAGCCAGTTTGTGTTCAAAGGCATAAGCCTTACACTTTTTGGCTGCCTCTGTGGCGTATCCTTTCTTCCAGTATGCAGGTAAGATAGAATAGCCTATTTCCAGTTCCTTAATCTCGTCCACAGTTTGTATCAATAGGCCGCACATACCCACAAGTTGGCCGTCATCTTTGTTTATAAGCGCATTTAGGCCACCTAAATTATTTTCATATCTGGTAAAGACTTTTGTGAACCAATTCCGGCAAGCCTCTTCTGGCTCAAAAATCTCACCCGCAAAATATTTAGAACTTAAGGGTTCCTGGTGAAATGGTAACCAGGCATCAAAATCTGTTTTCAGTACTTTACGGAAAATAAGCCGATTACTTTCCTCCCCTTCAAGAAGTAAGTTCATTTTCTAATTTTTACATTCTTATAAACGCGATGCGATCGCCAACTTCCAATGAATATTGTTTTCGCTGCCCGGCATTAAGTTCCAGTACATATTGAACCGGGACTTCGGACGACAGGCCTGTCTCATCCATAGGTTGCGCATTTTCCTTATAACTTGCAATCCTAAGTTCCTCATCTATAAAAATGAGGTCGAGAGGTATTTTGGTGTTTTTCATGTAAAATGAATGAAAAAGCACGTCCGGGAAGATAAACAGCATCCCCTGATCTATTTCCATAGACTCTCTGTACATAAGGCCTGTCTGGGTCTCATAATCAGATTCAGCGATTTCGATATTGTATTTTACAATAACAGAGTCTGACTGTTTCTTAAAGATGGTGAGTTCTCCCTCTTTTGTAAAAGTTATGGGCTCTGTTTTGACCACCTTTTTCTGATCATCCTTACAGCCACTTAGCGTTAAGAGGGTAACAATCAAACAAACGCCGTACAATTTTAGTGTTTTCATCTTACAATATACTAACTGGAAACTCACTTGGCAGTAATACTTTTTCCTCTGAACATAAAATAAAGCCCAACAAGAATAAAAGGAATACTTAACCATTGGCCAGTTGATAATAATCCTAAAGATTCTTCAAATCCACCCTGACTTTTCTTAACAAATTCTACAAAGAACCGAATGGTCCAAAGCAATACCAGGAATAAACCAAATAAAAACCCGGACTGATTTTTTTTGTCGGTTTTCCAGTAGAAGTAATAAAGGATCAGAAAAACGAATATATATGCGACACCTTCATACAATTGCGCAGGATGCCTAAAAGGAATAGCGCTGAAATAGTCGGCAAATTTAGGATTATTTTCCAGTGCAGCATAAGCCGCGTTAACAGTCTCTTCTTTGGTAATCTGCAATACAGATGCAGCCGGCATATCATCTGAATCGCGCACAAATTTAGTGGCAAAAACAAAGTTTTCATCTGTTATTTTGCCATTAATTTCAGAGTTAAAAAAATTACCCAGTCTTACGAAAAATGCCCCAATGGCCACAGTAATAACCACCCGGTCTAAAACCCAAAGCATTTTAAGGTCCTTGTATTTTCTACTTAAAAGATACATGCCAATAATAATACCAATTGCGGCACCATGGCTCGCAAGACCTGTAAAACCAGTGAATTCATAACCATTAATAATGCCGAATAAGGTACTTCCAACACGCTCTTTTATCGGAAGCAAAATCTCCACAAGATGGTTTTTGTAATAGGGCCAGTCATAAAAAAAGACATGTCCCAGGCGTGCGCCAAGCATTGTTGAAAGTACTGTGTAAATAAACAGGGAATCTAGTTGCTCAAGGGATTTTTTTTCATTTAAAAAAATCTTTTTCATAATATACCAACCCAGGGCAAAGGCTACTATCCAGGAAAGATTGTAGTATTTAATTTGCAATACACCAATTTTGAAAAGGGTATCATCTGGATTCCAAATAAAACCTAAAAAATACATAGTGAAGATTTTAAGCGGCTAAGATAAGAAAATTGAACAGAGGCCAAAGGCAAATTACAGCTTAACTTTTCTACACTTTTTAGCTTCTTTATGTCGATACCAGATTTAAATTATAGTTGGATTACAGCTGAGTTTAAAAGGTCAGGGCACGGGATCATAACCCTTTCCACCCCAGGGATTACAACTGAAAATACGTTTTATGGCCAACCAACCACCTTTAAAAAGGCCATGTTTTTTAAGAGCCTCAAGTGAATATTGAGAGCATGTAGGGGTATATCGGCAAGTTGCAGGGGTCAAAGGTGAAATAACCAACTGGTAAAACCTAACAAGAAGTACAAAGGGTGCAATTAGAATTTTTTTCACCTTAAAGAATATTATTTAAGACCAATTTTTAGTGCCATTAGTAATAAGAATTTCATAAAAGCCAATTCGCGAGTGTTTACCCAAGGGCTGCGGCAATAAATTAGGAGACGCTGAAAGTTGTGCCTTCCTTGCTGTCTTTTAACTGAATACCAAGGGCTGCCAACTGGTCTCTTATTTTATCAGATGTACCAAAATCTTTGTTGGCACGAGCTTCATTGCGCAACTGAATAAGTAATTCCACGACACCCGATAGCTTTTCTGAATCCTTACCGCTATCATTTTTATTTTCCAGGCCAAGAACATCAAATACAAAACTATTCATGGTCTCGATAAGAATTTTTTTATCATCCGAGGAAAGCTGTTCTTTTCCTTCTTTTATGAGGTTGATATGTTTAACTCCTTCAAAAAGGTTTGCAATTAGTATTGGAGTGTTAAAATCGTCATTCATTGCATCATAACACTTTTGCCTCCAATCCTTTACATTAAAATCCGAATTAGCAGCTGTATTTAAACTGTCCAGACCAGTAATGGCCTCCATAAGTCTTTGATACCCCTTTTCTGAGGCAAGCAGGGCTTCATTGCTTAAATCCAGAATACTGGTATAATGTGCCTGCATCATAAAAAATCGCACGACAGAAGGAGAAAATGCTTTGCTAAGTATGCTATTATTGCCGGTAAAGATCTCATTCGGGAGAATATTATTCCCGGTAGATTTTGCCATTTTTTTACCATTTAAAGTAAGCATATTGGCATGCAACCAATATTTTACAGGAGAATGACCATTGCCCGCTTCTGCCTGTGCAATTTCACATTCATGATGAGGAAATTTAAGATCCATTCCACCACCGTGAATGTCAAAATTCTCACCAAGATATTTGGTGCTCATTGCCGTACATTCAAGGTGCCATCCCGGAAAACCATCTCCCCATGGTGAAGGCCATCGCATAATATGTTGTGGTTCAGCCTTTTTCCACAAAGCAAAATCCTGAGGACTTTTCTTTTCGTCCTGAGCCGCGAGTTCCCGGGTATTGGAGATCATGTCTTCCAGTTTTCTGCCACTCAGTTTACCATATTCATAATCTTCATTAAACTTCTTAACATCAAAGTAGACAGAATCGTTAATTTCATAGGCATAACCTTTGTCAAGGATATCCTTGATGATCTCAATTTGCTCTATAATATGACCGGTTGCTGTTGGTTCAATACTGGGCGGTAAAAAGTTAAATTTTTGAAGGATATTGTGAAAATCTACCGTATAGCGCTGAACCACTTCCATCGGTTCTATTTGCTCTAACCGAGCCTTTTTGGCAATTTTATCTTCGCCATCATCTGCATCGTCTTCCAAATGACCTGCATCTGTTATGTTCCTTACAAAACGCACCTTGTATCCCAAATGCCTGAGGTAGCGAAAAATCATATCAAACGACATAAAAGTCCGGCAGTTTCCCAGATG
>Ga0209567_10000892_pt1 | contig 16057 bp, 10 predicted proteins | sample COG_12_FD_184756 | JGI IMG/M metagenome (GOLD analysis project Ga0209567, IMG submission 184756) | Pelagic marine sediment microbial communities from the LTER site Helgoland, North Sea, for post-phytoplankton bloom and carbon turnover... | ecosystem: Environmental > Aquatic > Marine > Neritic...
TCGAGCTGTCCGCAGGCCTCGCCCGTGCGCGGGCTGATCAAGTCGTAGGAACCGCCTTTTTCGATGGCCTGCATGAAGGCGTCGGTGACGGCGACGGAGATGTTGAAGTTGGTGATCTTGTTCTTGTCTTCTTTGCAATCGATGAAGTCGAGGATGTCCGGATGGTCCACGCGCAGGATGCCCATGTTGGCGCCGCGCCGGGTGCCTCCCTGCTTCACGGCCTCCGTCGATGCGTCGTAGACCTCCATGAAGCTGACCGGACCGCTGGCCACTCCGCTGGTGGACTTGACCACATCGCCCGTCGGACGAAGTCGACTGAAACCGAAGCCGGTGCCGCCACCCGACTGGTGGATGAGCGCCATGTCCTTGAGGGTCTCGTAGATCCCGGTCAGGCTGTCGGGAACGGGCAGGACGAAGCAGGCGCTGAGCTGGCCCAGAGGTCTCCCTGCGTTCATCAGCGTCGGGCTGTTGGGCTCGAACACGCGACCGGCCATCAGGTGGTAGAACTTCTCGGCGGTACGCGCGACATCCTCTTCGGTGGCGCCGTGCCTGGCGTCCTGCTGCGCGATCACCCGGGCGACCCGCCAGAACATCTCGCGCGGCGTCTCGGTCGGCTCGCCGTGGTCGTCCTTCTTCAGATAGCGCTTCGCCAGCACGGTGAGCGCGTTATCCGACATGTCCGGCTCAGGGAGGTGTGCCGGGGGGGTCTCCAGGTCTCGCGTCAGTTCCGCCACCACCACGTCAGGTGTCATGCCCGACCTCATGCGTTGAGGGGTCCGCTGCCGTTCGTTTCATCGTCATATATCGCCTTCGACCTCCGTTCGGAGATCGCTCGTGCGCGAGTCTCACACCCCTCATCCCGACGACATTCCCAGTGACACGTGTGCCGTACCTGTCGATTCCACTTTCCCACATTTCCACCCAACCAGCGACAGGCCGGCCGTGCCGACGCGAGTCGGCAACCGTTACTACACTGCTGTGCATTTGGTGTGCGTCAGCCGGACCGGGGGAGGTGCTGTAATGTCCGTCGACGCAAGGAGTTTTCCACAACCTTTGCACGGGGTTTTCCACCCCACCCACAACATCTTGGGGTGCTCGAAGCGTAACACCACGACATATTGTAGGTCAAGGGCGGACAGGTGGTCAAATGCAGTTTTTTTGAAAAAGCGCCGCGATGGGGCTATTGGCAGGCGGTCGGGGGCTCAACTCGGGGCGAATTCGCTCCAGCGCCTCAACCGGTGGCCCTCCTTCAATGCGCTGTAATGCTGCACGGTGTCCCGTATCCGATCTCTCAGGAGGTCGTCCACCTCGCGGGTGATCCTGGCGGGCACCCCGACCACCAGGGAGCGCGGCGGCACCTCGGTGCCCTCCAGTACGATCGCTCCGGCCGCGACCACCGACCCTTCCCCGATCACCGCGTGCGACAGCACGATCGCACCCATGCCGATCAGGCAATCATCCCCGATCGTGCAGCCGTGGATGATGGCCCGGTGGCCGATTCCGACCCGCGAGCCGATCACCGCCGGCGTGTCCACGTCCACGTGCACCATCGTGAGATCCTGGATGTTCGTCTCGTCGCCGATGGTGATCGGAGCGATGTCGCCTCGCAGCACGCAGTGGTACCAGATGCTGGCCTGCTCGCCGACCGTCACGTCGCCGACCACATCGGCGCTCGGAGCTACCCAGGCGGTGGCCGCCACAGTGGGCGAAGGCCGGGTGTGCAGGTCGTCGGGATTCACCGGCCCGCGCTCCCGGACCGGCCGGCGAGAAAGGCACGCAGACCGTTCAGAATACCGACCGCGTAGGCGCGCTGGAACTCCGGCGTCTTCAACGCCGCCTCGTGCTCGGGCATCATCATGAACGCCCCCTCGGTCAGAGCCGACGGCATCCAGGACATCCGGGCCACGGCCAGGTCTCCCCAGAAGTAGCCCAGGTCCCGCAGACCCATGCTGCGCAGCATGCCCCCCTGCAGCGCCGCGGCCAGGTCACGCGAATGGGGATGGAAGTAGTACGTGCTGGTCCCCTCCCGCCCGAACGGCCGCACGCCATCCGGCAGAGCGTTGTTGTGGATCGACACGAACAGCTCCGCAACTTCCGCGATCGCGCGTCCCGTTCGCTCGTAGAGTCCGAGCTGCAGCGTGTCCTCGCGAATCAGGATCGGCTCCGCGCCTTCGGCGGCCAGGAGTGCGACCAGCTGTCGCGCGATTCCGAGGTTGGCGTGCCCCTCGTAGTAGCCGGTCGGTCCGTGCGCTCCGGCGCCGGGATGGCCGGGATCAATCGCGATCCTCCGGCCGGCCAGTGGGCTGCGCGGATCGATGGCGGGCGGGCGACGAATCTCGAGCGTCAGGACAGCCGACCCTGCGTCGCTCGTGTCGTAGCCGACCCGATAGCCCCACAGAGGCTCACTGAGGCGGACGTGGAGCTCGAATCGCTCGCCCGGTTGCTGTACCCAGTCGACCGCCCGCAGCATCGGGTCGGTGGGGCCATACGAGATGCGCTCCGTGTTGCCAGTCGCACCGTACAGAGTCAGCACCAGCAGGTCCGGAGCGGGCTCGCTCACCCGGAGCGGCACAGGAGCGGCAAGCGGGATGGCGAGCCGGATACGACCCGACTCGACCTGGAAGCGCAGGTTGCCCACCGAGCCGCGTGGCCGCGGAGTGTCCGCCGGCATGAACCGCGCGTCCTCGGCCCGCACCCAACTCGCGAGGCCGGGGGCGAGCCGGAGGCGCAGTCTCTCACCCAGGCGGCCATCCACCTCGGCGCGGGTGCCGGCCGGGAACCGCCAGTGGAACGTGCCGGAGGGCAGCGGACGGCCGACGATGATGCCGTTGTTGCCGTGGATGCTGTCGACCGGCTCGAACAGCTCGACCACCGGCAGCGAGTCCTCGACCAGCACCCGGAGCGGGAGCGAGAACCGGATATCGGTGCTGTCTGCGCCGCCGTCTACGGTTTGCGTCGCCACCAGCCGCAGGGACAGCGAGTCGAGGGCGCCGATACCACCGCAGCGTTCGTCGCAGGCGGCGCGGCGCAGAACGGCCGCCGCGACCTCGGCGCTGTAGGCTCCTGCCTCGGGACCTTCACGCATCGGGTAGCGCGCGGCGGTGGCGTCCAGGTGCACGTCGAGACCGGGGGCGGCGCGCACCCGGAACTCGAGCCGCTCATCCGGCAGCGCCCAGCGCTCGGCCGGCTCGCGGTATCCGGCGCTGTCCAGCCACACGGCACCCTCCCCTTCGTACGGGCGCCACAAGAGGATCGGATGCGCACGGGTGCGCACGTCCTCGCCACGGCGCACCCGGATGCGGTAGTAGGCCGTGTCGCCGACCTCCGCCTCCGGCACCGGCAGCCAGGCCAGGAAGGCGCCGTTGGGCTGGACCGGCACGAACTGTCCGTTGACGAGCAACGTCGCGTCTCCGCTGCCGACGCTTCCGAACAGGAAGTTGGAATCGCGCACGGCGATCACTTGCAGAGAGTCCGGATACTCCACGTAGGGCACCAGCGCACCGGTCACCTGGGGCACCGGCGGCAGCGCGGACGCGACCGGTGTGGCGGCACTTCCCGTCGGCGCTCCTCCGCTCGGCGGTCCACCGCTCGACGCGCAGGCCGCGGTGGCCATGGCGATTGCTGACAGCAGGCTGATTCGCACCTTCATTCGTCCGCTTCCATCTTTCATCGCTCGTCCGATTCGGTCTGTCATGGGCCCGCCGGCGCGGCGGTCGCTCTCCGGCTGCTCACCCAAAGCCCCGCCCCACCGAGGACAGCGACCAGGGCGGCGATCGTCGCCATGCGCCACTCGAGCAGCAGCGCCCCGCCGACCGCGAACATGGCACCGAACAACAGGAGCCCGGCCCACAGCGTGCGTTGCAGGTCGTCCGACAGTTTCGTGTCGGGCGGTATTCCGGCGACGGCCCGGATCCGGTTCCAGCCCGGACCGCCCGGTCGAACCCTCTCGTAGAACGCGATCAACGTCGCGTCCCGCTCCGGCGCGGTAAGAAACATGACGGGCAGCCACACCAGTGCCGAGCCGCCGGCCGTGACCGCGAGCCTGAGCCCGAAGCCCATCCCGCCCCAGGCCGGAAGATATGAGAGAAGCGCGATCGCGAAACCGGCCAGCATGGCGGACAGCTCCGCCCAGGCGTTCACCCGCGACCAGAACCAGCGCAGAATGAGCACCGCGCCGGGTCCCGTGCCGATCGCGATCATGAACCGGAAGACTGCGCCGATGTCCTGCGCATAGAAGGCGGCGATCCCGGCGAAGGCGACGATGACGACGGAGGCGAGCCGCCCCACCGTCACCATCCGCTGACCGCTCGCGTCCGGGTTGACGAAACGCGCGTACAGGTCGTTGACGATGTAGCTCGCGCCCCAATTGATCTGCGTGGACACGGTGGACATGAAGGCCGCCACGAACGACGCGACGACGAGCCCCAGGATGCCGGTCGGCAGGTAGCGGAGCATGAGCAGCGGGTATCCCTGCTCGGGATCGGCCAGATTCGGGAAGATAACCATCGCGGCGAGGGCGGCGATGATCCAGGGCCAGGACCGCACCACGTAGTGCAGGATGTTGAACAGCCACGCCGCGCGCTCCGCCTCACGCTCGTCCCGACAGGCGGACAGGCGCTGCACGAACTCTCCTCCCCCGTCCGAGCGTCGGAACGCCCACCACTGGATGCCCAGGTAGGCGAGGAAGGTGCCCATCGGCAGATCGGGCGAGCCGGGACGCGGTACCACCCGGAGTGTGTCGGCCTGGCCGGCCGCCAACAGCTGTCGCTTGAGCTCCGCCAGCCCGCCGATGTCCGACACCGCGAACCAGGCGACCAGGACCGCGCCGCCCAGGGCGAGCACGAACTGGAAGAAGTCGGTCGCCACCACGCCCCAGAGTCCGGCCAGCCCGGCGTACACGAGCACGAACACGCAGAGAAATACGACGGCCCAGAGGCGGGCGTCCCCCGGGAGCCATCCCGGCAGGCCCGAGAAGAGGCCGAGCGCCTCGATCACCTTCCGCATCGCCAGCATCACGTAGCCGATCGCGATGCAGTTGATCGGCACGGCGAACAGGAACGCGCGCGTGCCGCGCAGAACCGCGGCCGGGTTGCCGCCGTAGCGCAGCTCCGTGAGCTCCACGTCGGTCACCACGGTCGCACGCCGCCACAAGCGGGCGAAGACGTAGATGAGCATGAGGTGGGAGATGGCGAAGGCCCACCACTCCCAGTTGCCGGCGATCCCGCGGCGGGAGACCAGCCCCGTCACGTAGAGCGGTGTGTCGACGCTGAACGTCGTAGCCGCCATCGATGTCCCGGCCAGCCACCAGGGGAGGGAGCGGCCGCTGACGAAGAAATCCACCAGGCTGCCGCTGGCGCGGCGGGAGAGCCAGGCGCCGACGGCGAGCGTGACGACCATGTAGGCGGCGACGACCGCCCAATCGGCTCCGCTCACCGCAGCGCCCCGTCGATCCAGCGGGCCGCGGCCCGCTCCATCACCGGCTCGGCGGCCCATGCGCAGGCGGCGGGTGCGGGGAGGGAGTCGAGCAGCCGGACGTGGCCGAAAACGACGAGGTAGGCGCCCTGCCCCGCCGAGCGTCCCGCCGCCAGCTCGGCCTGCACGGCCTCCAGTGCATCGCGGGACAGGCCGGCCCGGCCCTTCCAACCCTGCGGAGTGGCCTCCAGCAGCACGATGCGTTGCCCCACCGAGCCGCCGAGTGGGGCGAGGGTCCACCCCAACCGTTCCAGCTCGCCACCGAACGTTTGTCCGAAGGGCGGCAGTCCCGGCGGTCGTCGGTCATCCGACACGAGCCGCACCGCGACCGGCTGGTCTCGTTCGAGAGCTCGGCGCGCCGCTTCCGCGTCACCCCGAACGCACGCGGTGGCCAGCCCGATCGCATCATCGGTTCCGGGCCCGGCGGTGCGCGAGCCGTACGCGGCACGGGCGGCCAGACTGCGGGATGCCGATTCCTTCACGCGCCGGGCCAGCTCTTCGTCTTTCCTCACCGCTTCCTCGACCGCCCGGATCGACGCCTCCAGGTCCGCCGGATAGAGGAGCACGTCGCAGCCGGCCCGGACCGCCCGCACCACGAGCGCACTTTCGGGCGGTTCGGAAGCGCCGGTCCCGGCAGCGGGGCCCGCTCCGAATCCGCCCATGATGAGGGCGTCGGTCACCACCAGACCCCGGAAGCCCATCGAGTCGCGCAGCAGGTCGCCGAGGATGGCCGGCTCCAGCGTGGCCGGACCCTCGCCGCCGAGAGCCGGATAGGCGACGTGGGCCGTCATGATCGCCGCGACCCGGTCCGCGACCGCGCGGAAGGGCGCGAGCTCCGCAAGTAGATCCTCGCGCGACGCCTCGATGCGGGGCAGTCCGATGTGGGAATCGGTGACGCTGCGGCCGTGACCCGGAAAGTGCTTGGCGCAGGCGGCCGCACCCTGTGCCTGGCAGGCGTCGATCCAGATCCGACCCAGCCGGCTCACACGCCCGGGATCCGACCCGAAGCTCCGGGTGGCCACGATCGGGTTGTCGGGTTCGACGTCGAGGTCGAGGACGGGCGCCAGGACCCAGTTGATGCCGAGGTCGCGGGCCACGCGTCCCGTGAGCGCGCCAGCCTGTCCGGCCGCCTCCTCGGGGTCGGGGTGCGCGGCGAGCGCCACCGGCGGAGGGAGAGTCGGCGAGCCGGAAAACTGCTGGCCGGGGCCACGTTCCAGATCGGCGGCAATCCAAAGGTCCCGCCCGGCGGCCGCCTCCAGTCTCGACACCATGGCGGCCACCGTATCCGCCTCGCCGCCGAACAGGATGAAGCCGCCGACGCCGAGTTCGAGGGCGCGATCCGCCTGTCGCTCCAGCGCCTCGAGACCCTCCCGGTCGAAGCGGAGCGCCTCCAGAAACATGCGCCCGGCTTCGCTCACGCGGGTATCAGCTTGCCGAGCACTCGCGGTCCGGACGCACCGGTGGCCCAGGGCGCGGACGCCGGCACGCCGAGCAGATGCTGGCGCGCCAGGAGGGCGAAAGCGGCCGCCTCCCTCGCGTCGCCGTTCCAGCCCAGCGCCTCCAGGAGTCGGATGGGACGGGGCGCCAGCAGGGCTTCCAGACGCTCCCGGAGAACGGGATTGCGCGCGCCGCCGCCGCACAGGTAGACCTCGTCGAGGTCGAACGGCACCCAGCGCATCGAATCCGCGATCGAGCGCGCCGTGACCTCCGAAATGGTGGCCATCAGGTCACTGCCGGCCAGAATCGAGTGGCGCTCGAGCCACTCGAGCAGGGGCGCCGAACCGAACCGCTCGCGCCCCGTGGTCCGGGGCGGCGCGGTGGTGAAGAAGGGATCGCGCAGCCACTCGCCGAGTGCGTCCGGCACCACGTCGCCGGCGGCGGCCATCATACCGTCCACGTCGAACTCCCGTTTGCCCCGCGTCAGAGCCCGCGCCGCGGCGTCGATGAGCGCCACTCCCGGCCCGGTGTCGAAGGCGATCGGCGATTCGTCCGAACCCTGGCGGGGGAGCGCCGTGAGGTTCGCCATCCCGCCGATGTTCTGAACGCCGCGGGCCGCGTCGGGACTCGACAGCAGGAGCCAGTCGAAGTAGGCGGTCAGCGGGGCGCCGTGGCCGCCAGCCGCGACATCGCGCACGCGGAAGTCAGCCACGACCGGCACGCCCAGTCGCTCCGCGAGCACGGCTCCCTCGCCGATCTGGAGGGTGGCGCCGGGCGGATCGCCAAGCCCACCGGGCGGCTGGTGCCACACGGTGTGGCCGTGGCTGCCGATGGCGGCCAGATCGCCCGGCGCGATGCCCGCGACCGAACAGGCCGTCGCGACCGCATCGGCCATCAGGCGGCCGAGCTCGAAGTTGAGCGCGCACAGATCGCGGACGCCGCTGCGTGGCTCTTCGACGGCTTCCCTCAGGCGGTCTCGCTGGTCGTCCGCATATCTCTCGGTGTGAAACGTGACCACGTCGCTGCCAGCCGGCCGTTCCGCCTCGCCGGCGAAGTCCACCAGCGCCACGTCGATCCCGTCCATCGAGGTCCCGGACATCACGCCGGCGTAGAGCGTCACGTCAGGTCGCCTCGTACAGGCCGGGGTGTACGCGCTCCCGGATGCGGAGCGTGTGGGCGTCGTCGTGCTGCAAGATGCCCCGCAGAAACTGGTAGCCGTTGATCCGCTCGGGGCCCAGCAAGGCACGGCGGAGGAGGACCGCGCCGGGATCCGATCCCAGGGACGCCACGGTCTTGGCGCGTTCCCGAGCGAAGGTCTCGATGAGCTCGGCGAGGGGAAAGTCGGCGCCGGGCGGTGGATCGCTCGGCTCCCAGTCGGCGAACGCGACCGGCTCGTCCGTCGAGATCGCGGCGTCGGTCGCCAGCGCCGCCACCCGCTTCTGGATCGCGCCGCGCTCGAGCTCGATAAGGTGCGCCACCTGGCTGGCCGGTGGCCAGCGGCCTTCGAGCGGTCGGCTGCCCGCGGTCGGCGGATGTCCGGCGTCTTCCTCGGTCGCCGCGCGAAGCGCGGCCGGTGCGTGGGCCAACCGGGCCAGGACCGCGTCCGCCTCTTCCCTGGAGAAAGCGTCCGGATACATCTCGTAGTACGGCAGAGCTTCCGCCGCTGCGAATCGCTCCAGCGTGGGACCCAGGAAACCGTCGCAGGCGTCGAGCGCCCGCTCCGTGAGCGCGCGACTCGTGCCGAGCCGGCCCATGGCGATCGCCGTCTTCGCGGATCCGCCCGCCCGCAGCAGCAGCTGGCGTGCCTCTTCACGGGGGATCGAGCACACGGCGCTCACGATCCGGATGCTGCGGTCGACCAGCTTCAGGCTCACGGCGCGGAGGTCGACCATCAGGTTCGTGTATACCTTGCCCAGCCGCACCATGACCCCGGTCGAGAGGGTGTTGAGGACCAGCTTGGTCGCGGTGCCGGCCTTCATGCGGGTGGAGCCCGCGATCACCTCCGGCCCCACGATCGGCGTCACCAGGACGTCGGCGACCTTCCGCATCCGGTCGGGTGGCTCGCTGCAGCTCAGGAAGCCGGTTCCCGCACCGCGCTCGCTCGCCTCCTCTACCGCCGCCTGTACGTACGGCGTCGTTCCCGAAGTGGCGATCCCGAGGACGAAGTCCGACGGTCCGATCGCCGCGGCCGCTATCACGGCCCGCCCCGCATCGCGGTCGTCCTCGGCCCCCTCCTGGCTGCGAACCAGCGCCTGGAGTCCGCCGGCGATCCGGCCCTGGACGAGAGAGGGGTCGCTTCCGAAGGTGGGCGGGCACTCGGAGGCGTCCAGTACGCCGAGGCGGCCGCTGGTCCCGGCGCCGACATAGAAAAGTCGCCCGCCCACCCGCAGGCGCCCCGCAACCCGTTCGATCAGGTCCGCAATCGCCTCCGCCTGCCCGGCCACCGCGGCCGGGACCTCGTGGTCCTCATCCTGGATGAGGCGAACGATCGCGAGCGGATCGCTCCGGTCGATCGTCAGCGTGCGCGGATTGCGGGCCTCGGTCGCCCGGGTGTCTCCCAGTGAGCCGCTCTGGTCGCCGGAATCCATTTGTCGGTGGTTGGCCCTTTCAGCGGCCGGAGGTACATTCCGAGCCCGTTGGTCGGGCTGGGAACGCCTCCGTGGAGCGCACGATCGGTCCCGCGAAGTCCCCAAGCTAAACGAGCCTCATGCCGGCACACAATCTGATCCGAATTCTGATCGGGAGTCCGGTCGTCCGGCGCGTCGTCGTCGGCCTCGCGCTCCTCTTCTCCATGGCCGTCGGTTCCCCCGCGCTGACGCCGCTCGCCGCGCAAGAGGCGAAGGTCGCGCTCGTCGCTTTCCCGGACTCGTGGCGTTACTCGGCCAACCAGCCCGTGGTGATCGGGCGCGCCGGCGTCGTAGTGAGCACCGATACGCTGGCCACGGCGGCCGGCATCGAGATCCTCAACGCCGGGGGTAACGCGGTCGATGCCGCGATCGCCGTTCACTTCGCGCTCGCCGTCGTGAATCCGGAAGCGGGAAACATCGGCGGCGGCGGTTTCATGATCGTCCGCCTGGCCGACGATACCCGGGCCGCTCTCGATTTCCGGGAGCGGGCGCCCGCTGGCGCCACCGCTGACATGTACGTGGACGCCGACGGATCGGTGACGCAGGATAGCTGGACCGGACACCTGGCGGCCGGGGTGCCGGGATCGGTGGCCGGCATGAAAGCGGCGTACGACCGCTTTGCGACGCTCCCCTGGACACGGCTTGTGGAACCGGCCATCCGACTGGCCCGGGATGGTTTCGTGGTCAGTCGTTACTTCAATGCATCCGTGGCTTACAAGGCGGAGAAGCTGGCGCTATTCCCTCCTAGCGCCGCCGTCTTTCTTCCGGGAGGACTGCCACCCGCCATCGGGTCGGTGTTCCGGCAGCCGGATCTGGCGCGCTCGCTGCAGGCGATCGCGGATGATGGCCCGGACGCCTTCTATCGCGGCTGGATCGCCGACTCGGTCGCGGCGGAGATGCGGCGGGGTGGCGGGCTGATCACGACAGCCGACATGGCCGCGTACGACGCCAAATGGCGGTCACCCGTCGAAGCCGACTACCGCGGCTACGAGATCATCTCGATGCCGCCGCCCTCATCCGGCGGTATCACCATGGCGCAGATTCTGAACATCGTTGAAGGATTCGAGCTGGACGAGATGGGCTGGCACAGCGCGGATGCGATCCACGTCGCGGTCGAGGCGATGCGGCGGGCGTACGCGGACCGGAACTTCTATCTGGGAGATCCCGACTTCGTGGATATTCCCGTCCAGCGGCTGCTGAGCCAGGCGTACGCCGACTCACTGGCCGCCTCCATCGACATACGGCGGGCCTCATCATCCGAGGACTTCAACCGGGTGCCGGTCGAATCGAGCGAGACAACGCACTACTCGGTGATCGACCGCGACGGAAACGCCGTCGCGGTCACCACCACGATCAACGGGGGCTTCGGCTCGTCGGTCGTGGTGCGGGGCGCCGGCTTCCTGCTCAACAACGAGATGGACGACTTTACGTCTAAGCCCGGGGTGCCCAACGCGTACGGGCTGGTTCAGGGGGAGGCCAACGCGATCGCTCCCGGCAAGCGCATGCTGTCGGCGATGACCCCGACCATCGTGGTCAATCCGCTGGGCCAGACCGAGCTCATCACCGGCACGCCGGGCGGCTCGACGATCATCACCACGATCTTCCAGATCGTGTCCAACCACATCGATTTCGGACTGCCCACCCAAACATCGGTGAACGCCCCCCGCTTCCACCACCAGAACCTCCCGGACCTGATTCGATACGAGAACGGTGGCCTGGAGCCTCGGGTGGTCGAGGAGCTGGAGCGTCGAGGACACGAGGTGGTGGAGCGCAGCGGAACCTCGGGGTCCGTCCAGTCGATCTACATCGGAGCCGACGGGACCCGTCGCGGGGCGGCGGACCCCCGAACAGACAGCCAGGCCCTGGCGCAACGGGAGGGGCAGCACCCGTAGAGGCAACACTCGTAGCCACAGCCGCAGCCGGGAGTAACGAGGGCGGCGGGAGCTACTCCTCCCAGCGCACCTCGAAGTCCTCGTCCACCTGGACGGTCATCTCCGAGCCGCTCGCGAGGACCGCGTCCACGTCCTCGGTTCCCATCGTGATCGCCGTCCCGGCCGCGGCGCCGACCGCCGCGCCGATCACCGTTCCCGCGGCGCCGCCGCCACCAACCACGGTGCCGATGATCCCGCCCAGCGCCGCGCCGCCACCGATCGTGGCCGCCTTCTCACCCGTGCTCGTGCGACCCTTGGTGGTCGGGTTGGCCTCGATGATGCTGCCGGCCATAGCGTAGGTGTGGCCGTCCACCGAGAGCTCATCGACGCTCAGCTTGAGGATGGCGTCCTGACCGCTTCCCTTCGAGTGCTGTACGGCCGTTACTTCGCCGACCACGCGGGCACCGGCCGGGATGATCACGCGCCGTCCATCGGTGATCGGCTGCAGGACCGTGCCGCTCCACACATCGCCGACCTGATTGGTCTTCGTGCTCAGGTCCTGGTTCAGGGTGACCACCAGCCGCGTCCCGGCGGACACGCCGACCAGCTCATAGGACGGTCCGGGCGCGGGCTGGGGCGCCGCTGCGGCCGGTTCCTCACGGTCGGGTTCGGGGCTCGGACTGGGTCTCGGCGTCCGCGGCGCCGGCGCCTCATCGGCGTCGGGCTCCATGTCCGCATCGGGCGCCGGTCGCCCATCGGGCGCGGCCTCCCCGTCCGGCGTGTCCGCCAGCTGGGCGGTGGCAGAGTCATCGCTCAGCGCCAGATCCATCTGGCGGTCCAGCTCCGCCTGCTCGTCTGCCGAGTCTCCGCCGCAGGCGGCGGGAGCGATCGCAAACAAACCTACCAACCCGAACGTGAGTACTTTTTTCCTGCTCATCGACACGTCTTCCTCACCAACGTTGAACTGACCATCAGGCCGGCGTAGCTTCCCGTCTCCATTCGACCGCCATCGAGCCGACCGCGCGCAGAACACTGATGAATTGTAAGCAAATCTCAGACCTCGAAGAAGTCCTGGCGCTTCGCGGGCGCACATCGGTCGGTCCTGTGTCCGGCGGTCCGCGCCCATGAAGCAGCTACGCCGCCTGCTGCCGTACTTCCGACCCTACCGGGTCGGAATCGGCCTCGGCCTGTTGCTGGTGGTGATCAGTAATCTGTTTACCATCGCGGGGCCCTACCTGCTCAAGGTCGCCATCGACTCTCTGACCGCGGAGCTGCGTTCCGATCTCATCCTCAAGTACGCCGTGCTGATCGTGGTGGTCGCGCTCCTGGCCGGTATCTGTCGGTACGGAATGCGCGAACTCCTCAACGGAATCAGCCGCAAGATCGAGCGCGACGTGCGGGCCGACCTGTTCGGACATCTTCTCCGCCTGCCGCCCCGGTTCTTCGACGAGTGGCGGACTGGCGACCTCATGAGCCGTCTCACGAACGATGTGCTCGCGGTTCGCATGGTCGCCGGACCGGCGATCATGTACATGGTCAACACGGCGACCGTGTCCGCATTGGCCCTCGGCTTGATGATCTGGATCGATCCCGTACTCACCTTGTTCGCAATGCTGCCGCTGCTCGCCCTGCCGCCGGCGGTGATCTACTTCGGAAAGGAAATCCACGGCCGCTTCGAGCGCATCCAGAGCCAGTTCAGCGAATTGTCCAACTTCGCGCAGGAAAACCTGGCCGGGATCCGCATCGTGAAGGCGTACACGCAGGAGGAGTCGCAGACCCGTGGTTTCGCGGAGCTGAACGAAGAATATATGGCTCGCAGCATGAGCCTGGCGCGCGTGTGGGGAGCGTTCTTCCCCAGCCTGATCTTCCTCAGCGGCCTGGGCGCGGTGGTCGTTTTGTGGCTCGGTGGGCGTCAGGTGATTCTGGGCCAGATCACGATCGGCGACTTCGTCGCCTTCGGCTTCTACCTGACGCTCCTCAGCTGGCCGATGATCGCGATCGGCTGGGTGACCAACCTCTTCCAACGGGGGGCCGCCTCGATGGGACGCATCAACGCGCTCCTCTCCGTCGAGCCGACGATCCACGACCCGGAGAAGCCAACGCGGATCGAGGAGCTCCAGGGCGCGGTCGAGTTCGAGAACGTGTGGTTCCGGTATCCGGACACGGAGCGGTGGGTGCTGGAGGACGTCTCGTTCCGAATCGAGCCCGGCCAGACGGTCGCGGTGGTCGGCGGAACAGCCACCGGCAAGACCTCGCTCGTCCGGCTCATTCCGAGGCTCTACGACGTGACGCGCGGCAGGGTCTCGATCGATGGCGTCGATGTGCGCGACCTGAGCCTGGAACAGCTCCGCGAGGCCGTGTCCGTGGTTCCGCAGGAGCCGTTCCTGTTCAGCATGAAGCTGCGCCGCAACATCGAGCTCTCCCGTGCCGGCACCGATCAGACGAAGCTGGACCGGGCGATAGACATCGCGCAGCTCCGCGGTACGCTGCCCCTTCTTCCGGACGGAATCGATACGCTGCTCGGCGAACGGGGAGTGAACTTGTCGGGCGGGCAGAAGCAGCGCGCGACACTGGCCCGCGCCCTGTGGAGAGACACTCCCATTCTGCTGCTGGACGATGCCCTGGCCGCGGTCGACTCGGTAACCGAGACGGCGATCCTCTCCGGGCTCCAGGACTACATGGCGGCACGCACCTCGATCATCATCTCACACCGCGTATCCGCGGTCCGCAACGCCGACCTCATCCTGGTCCTGGAAGACGGACGGATCATGGAACGGGGGACGCATTCGGAGCTTCTGGGTCTGGGCGGCGTCTACGCTCGCCTGCTGGAGCGACAGCTGCTGGTCGAGGAGCTGGAACACGTCGGCTCACCGGCCTGAGGACCTTCGCTCCGCTCAGATTCTCTCCAGAATGAACTGTGGCGTCAGCCGCGCCGCGGCGCCGGCGAGGGCGGTGAACCTCCCGCTCACTAGCAGGAGCCCGACCACGATCAGCAGAATTCCGCTGGCGCGCTCCACCCACGGGATGTAGCGGCGGAATTTCCGGTAGGCACCCAGGAATCGGGACAGCGCGACCGCCGCCAGCACGAACGGCACCGCCAGACCGAGGGAGTACGCCCCCAGTAGACGCAGCCCGTCGAACACGTCCTGCCGGGTGCCGGCGTAGGTGAGGATTCCGCCCAGAATCGGACCGATGCACGGTGTCCAACCGGCCGCGAAAGTGATCCCGACCAGCACGGTCCCCAGGTAGCCGATCGGCTTGTTCTGGAGGTGGACCCGTCGCTCACGGTTGAGGAACCGGAGCGGGGTGACGCCGAGCAGGTGGAGACCGAAAAGGATCACGATCCCCCCCCCGATGCGGGCGATCCAGATCTGGTTCTCGAACAGCAGACGGCCGAGGGCGGTGAACGAGATGCCCAACATCATGAACATGATGCTGAAGCCGAGCACGAAGAGGAGCGAGTGGATCAGCGCCGTACGCCGAACGGCGGCCTCGCCCTCCTCCAGATCCTCCAGACCGACGCCGGTAACGAACGAGATGTACGACGGAACGAGCGGCAGCACGCACGGCGAGAGGAACGAGAGAAGTCCCGCCAGAAAGGCGACCGCGATTCCGGGTGCCAAAGTCTCCATCGATCAGCGTCTCTCGGTCTCGGCCGCTGGAAGCCGCACCGCCAAGCTCAACGGGCCGTGTGGTAGCCGATCATCTTGTAGACCAGTTTGGCGGTGGTCATGGGGCTCGCCAGGTCGTCCTGGCGCGGCGCTAATTCAACAACGTCGGCCCCCACTACGTTCCGCTCGGCAAACACGGCCCGCAGCAGATCCAGCGCCTGCCACCAGTCGCCGCCGCCCGGCTCCGGCGTTCCGGTCCCGGGAATCACGGACGGATCGAAGAAGTCCACGTCAAACGTAATGTACACGTTGGGACGCAGAGGCTCGACGGCCCGCTCCACCCAACCGGGCCTGCGCAGCTCGTCGGCGAACACGGTGACGATCTCCCGGTCGCGGATCAGCTCCGACTCCTCGACGGTCAGCGAGCGGATGCCGACGGCCACGATGTTGGGGGTACGGTCCAGGATACGATGCATGACGGAGGCGTGACTCCACGGCGTTTCGTGATACTCGGTGCGGAGGTCCGAGTGGGCGTCCACCTGCAGGATCGACAGATCGTCGCCGAGGCGATCGACCCAGGCCGTCGCCGGAGCGCTGCTGATCGAGTGCTCGCCGCCGAGCCCGATCACGAGCCGGTCACCGGCCACCTCGAGAAGCTGTCCGTACAGATTCCGCAGCTGAGCCACGGCCGTCTCGGGACCCTCGTGGGTGAGCTCGATGGCCGGCAGCGTGCAGATGCCGTGCCGAAACGGTTCCGCGTTCAGCTCCTCGTCGTACAGCTCGACGTACTGCGACGCATCGAGGATGGCGGCCGGACCGTACCGGGTTCCCGTTCCCCAGCTGGTCGTCGCCTCGTAGGGGATCGGGAGCACGACCGCCGCTGCGCCGTCCCAGGCGGAATCCGCGGCGTCCAGTCCGAGGAAGTTGTCGGCCGGGGCCCACTCCATCCCGTCCAGGCCGGACGGAACCCGGGCGCTCACGCGCAGAAGATGGCCGACGCGATGACGGTGGCCCAGCGGCCGTCCAACGGCCCTTCCAC
>Ga0209567_10000893_pt1 | contig 16055 bp, 14 predicted proteins | sample COG_12_FD_184756 | JGI IMG/M metagenome (GOLD analysis project Ga0209567, IMG submission 184756) | Pelagic marine sediment microbial communities from the LTER site Helgoland, North Sea, for post-phytoplankton bloom and carbon turnover... | ecosystem: Environmental > Aquatic > Marine > Neritic...
TACGAGCGATACGAAGAGGTAAGGACCCGGTTCACGAGGGAGGCGACGGCGTGGTGAAGAGCAACGTGGTCCGCGGTCTGTTCGCGGGAATGGCTGCCCTGATCGTGTTGACGGGCTGCAGCGAGGGGAACGCCGACGAGCCGGCGCGGTCCCCGGAGGCGGTTACCCAGCGGCCGGAGCTGGTCATCTTCGTCTACGACCGCTCCACGAGCATCCCGGACTACCAGCTCAACCTGGCCAAGGAGCTCACGGATGCCCGCATCGACGTGCTCGAGCATGGCGACAAGATCGCAGCGCTTCAGGTGCTGCAGCTCTCGTTGGCCGAGCCCCCGGAGCGCTGGTCTCAGACCGTGCCCAAGAAGGAATGGACGGAGCAGGAGATCGCGCGCGACTCCGTGACGCGCACCCGCTTCCTGCGCGATGCGCAGGCGTACCTGGTGGCGTTCACCGACACGGCGGGCCGGGATGAGATCGATGGGACCGACCTGCTCTCGACTCTGCACGACGTCGGTGCCGAGCTGCGGGGCGCCCCCAGTCACGAGGCGACCCTCTACATGTTCTCCGACATGCTGCAGTCCAACCGGCAGATCGACATGGAGGGACTCCGCCACATGCCGCCTTCAGGCTGGATCCACAATGCGGCCTCGAAGGGCATGCTCCCCAATCTCAAGGGCCTCTGCGTGGTCGTGATCGGGGCGCGGGTCGACAACGAGCACTCGCAACGCGTGCGCAAGTTCTGGCAGGAGTACTTCGAGGTCACCGGCGCGAGCCTCCAGGACCACAACTACATGCACCGACCGGTCAAGCTGCCCGAGCACCCCTGTCCGTAGGGGTCTCGGCTTTCGGATCGGCTGGAGCCACGGCCGCGGACCCGAACGGGGTTCGCGGCCTTCTTTCATCCCATCGCGGGGCGCGAGCAAGCCCGCTACGTTGGCCCACGGCATCGAACTGTAATCAGGAGAATTCCGTTGGCCGACTCTTTCTACACCTCCAGGTCGTCGATCCGAAAAGTCCGGGGCGTGCACCGCGTGGCGCGGCTCGAAGCCGGTGCTGAAGCCGAGATGGGTGTGCACGGCAGCATCAAGGCGCACTACTACATCGACTCTCCGGATCTGCCGCTACCGGTGGACTACATCGTCGCCGCCACCGGCACCTGAATGCTCGGTACGCTCAACGGCGCACTGGAGGTGCGCGGGATAGACCTGGATCCGGATAGCATATCCGCCGAGGTCGAAGGACTGCACGAGATACGAGACCGGCTTCCGGTCCTCACCGAGGTGGTCGTTCACTATACGCTGAAGATCCCAAAGGATGCCGAGGAGACGGTGCAGAGGGCGCTCGAACGGCACCAATCGAAGTGTCCGACCGCGGCGACATTGAGCGGTGCGGTGGACGTGCGGTGGGACGCCGACGTTCAGCTCACCGATTAGGCGTGAGCGTGCAGTCGGGTCGGTGCAGAGTCGGTGGGCTGATGCTGGCCTGTGTCGTGGGGTTCGCCTGCGCCGACCGCGGACCGGCCCCGGCGAACGGCACCGCCGAGCTGCGGCTCGAAGACTACGAGCTCGTAGATCTCACCCACACGTTCAATGCGGCGACGCTCTACTGGCCGACGTCTCCGACCAGCTTCGCGCTCGAGCAGCTGGCGTTCGGACCCACCGAGGCCGGCTACTTCTACGCCGCCAACGCGCTTTCGGCGCCCGAGCACGGCGGGACACATCTCGATGCGCCGATCCACTTCGCCGCCGGCCGGCAGGCCACCGACCAGATCCCGCTCGACCGGTTGATGGCGCCGGCGGTCGTGATCGACGTCTCGGCCGCGTCGTCGGCCGATCCCGACTACCGCCTCAGCCGCGAGGTTGTCCTCGAGTTCGAGGCGCAGCATGGAGCGATCGAGGCCGGCTCGATCGTACTGCTCCGTACCGGGTGGTCGGAGCGCTGGCCCGACCGGCTGCGCTACCTGGGTGACGACACGCCCGGAGACGCTTCCGACCTCCACTTCCCGAGCTTCGGCGCGGACGCGGCGAGGCTGCTGGTCGAGGAACGGGGCGTGGCGGCGATCGGTGCCGATGTGGCCTCGATCGATTACGGCCAGTCGACCGATTTCATGGTTCACCGGATCGCCGGTGCGGCCGATGTGCCGGGCCTCGAGAACGTGGCCAACCTCGAAAGCCTTCCCGCGCGCGGCGCGACCGTGATCGCGTTACCGATGAAGATCGAAGGCGGATCCGGAGGACCGGCCCGCATCGTGGCCCTCGTTCCGCGAGACATGCCATAGCAGCGAGGAACCGATGACCGAGCGGACTCTCATTCCGACGGATGTCGTCTGGGCCGATACGGTGGGCTACTCGAGGGCCGTCCGTGTCGGAAATACGGTCTACGTGTCCGGGACCGCTCCCGTAGCGGACGACGGCAGCGTCGCCTTCCCGGGAGACGCGTACCTCCAGGCCCGCCGTTGTTTCGAGATCATCGTGGAAGCGCTGCGAGCCGCGGGTGCAGGACCAGAGCACGTGGTCCGAACCCGCATGTTCGCCGCGGACGCCGGCGATTGGGAACCGATCGGCCGAGCCCACGGAGAGTTCTTTCGAGATGTACGGCCCGCCACGACGCTGGTCGGCGCCTCCGGGTTCGTCGATCCGGACATCCGGGTCGAGATCGAGGCGACGGCCGTCCTCTAGACGGCTGTCCTCGGGACGGACGGGCAGCCCGGGCGGGCCGCGACCGACGGCCTACTCGCTGGAGCCGATCGACATCAGTTGAACGTGGTACACGAGGTCGGTGCCCCGAGCCTGTCCCTCCAGGGTCTGCGCTCCGTAGCCGATTGCCGGCGGCAACACGAGAATACGTCGCCCTCCGACCTTCATGCCCGTAATTCCCTCGTCGTAGCCCAGGATCACACCCCCGGCGCCGAGCACGAAGGGGAACGGCTCGCCGCGATCCGGCGCAAGACTGCTGTCGATCTCGTTCGCGTCCGTCGAGCACAGCGTATAGTGGGTGTACACTTGCTGTCCGGCCTCGGCGGCTTTTCCGCGGCCTTTGGCGAGCTCTTCGTACATGAGGCCGGATTGCGTCGTGACCATGTCGGCTCTGCGCGCATCGAGGTCGGCGGTGATCTCCGCACACGTCATCGTGACTGCCTCTATCTCTCCTCCCCCGCAGGCGGCGACCGCGACGCCCGACAGGAGCATGATCAATCGTCTCATTCTCATCTCATCCGACTGGGGTGAACGTCGTCACTCTCGAATTTGTCCGACGAGGGATAGCAGGACATCAGAGCCCAGGCAACCGTCCACCGCCCGGGGATGTCGAATTCTCGAGGCCCGCGCGGCCACGGGAATCCGCCTGTGCTCCCGTGTCGGCCATGGAATACGACCACGGGAGACCGGAATGGTGCGACGAAGTTGGCTTCTCCTGCTCAGCGCTGTCTTCATGGGCGCCACCGCCCTCGTCAGCGTGACCGGCTGCGCCCAGGCACAGGAAGAGGCGAGAGCCCAGGAAACCGACACGGAAGGGGACGAGCCGCGGTTCACGTTCGCCTTCGGCGGCGGTAGTTACCTCGGCGTCTACCTGTCCGATGTGGACGCGGAGGACGTCGGCGAGCTCGACCTGAAGGCGGAGCGCGGAGCCGTCGTTGAGCAGGTCGCGGACGAGAGCCCGGCCGCGGAGGCGGGTCTGGAGACGAACGACGTCATCGTGACCTGGAACGACACGCCGATCGAGAGCGTGGCCCAGCTCACCCGTCTGGTTCGCGAAACGCCGGCCGACCGCACGGTCAGCCTCGGGGTCATACGGGACGGCCGCGAGCGCGATATCAGCGTCACGGTCAAAGACCGGTCGGGACAGGCATACGCGTACAACTTCCGCCCCCACATGGACCGAGCACGCGAGGCGTACGGACGGGCCCTCGGCCAGGTCGAGGGACTTCGCGAACGGTTCGACAGCGAGCGTTTCCGCAGCGTGTTCATCGGGCGGCCCCGTCTCGGCGTGTCTTTGCAGGGTCTGAGTCCGCAGCTGGGCGAGTTCTTCGGAGTCGAGGAGGGTCAGGGAGCTCTGGTGAGCTCGGTGAGCGAGGACTCACCGGCCGCTAAGGCGGGCCTCGAGGCCGGCGACGTGATCGTCAGCATCGACGGCGAGGCCATCGAGGGACCGGGCGGCGTGATGCGGGCGATCTCCGGCCACGATGAAGGAGATGTCGAGATCACAGTCGTCCGCGACAAGAAGCGGCGCACGGTCACGGCCACGCTGGAGAAGCCGGAAGAGGGTGAGTGGCAGGGGTCGGCGCCTCACATCTGGATCTCGCCCGGCGACGAGATGTCGGATGTCGTGATCCCCGAGATGCCGGACGTCGAGATCCCGGACGTCGAGATCCACACGATTCCGGCCGCACCGACGCAGATTCGGACCCTTCCGATGGCTCCGGTACGGGCGGTTTCCTGGGAGAGGTTGGCCCCGACGGCACTGTAGGTCCGGCTTTTTCACGCTTCCGGACGTTTGGCGGCCGGGCGGCAGATCGCCCGGTCGCCGTCCGGTGGCATCACCCGCTACAATCGAAACGCGATCTCCAGGGGCTCCGTAGGGTAGACAGCGCAAATCGGCGCCCTTTCACACTGACCGGAGTCACGTTTGCTGCGGGCACTTCTCCTCATCGCCGCGATTCAGCCGCAGGCGGCAGACACCATCCCGACGGACACGTACAAGGACCCCGAGGTCGGCGCGTTCATGGTGCGCGCCCGGGCCGCGCGCGGGGCCGAGGTCGAGAACCTCCAGAACTACGAGGCGACCGTTACGGAGCGCCTGTACGTAGGCCTCAACACGGCGAGCTTCCGGCGCGAGCGAGGCCTGTTCCTCATGGACCGGGTGGCGCGCATCCGGTGGACCGCCGGCGGCCCGCGGATCGTCCGCTGGCGCGGCTGGAGGAACCAGGTCCCGATCGCGGGAGAGAAGGCGATCGTCGACTACGATCGCGACGAGACCGTCGAAACGTTTCCCTACGACCCGACCGGCGACCGGCTGCAGCTCGCCGGCTCGCCGTTCCTGAACCCCCTGGCCGACACCGCCGTCCACCACTACCGCTATGCGTCGGGCGACACGTCGCGGATACGTCTGCCGCGTCAGGAGCGCACGATCACCCTGGTCGAGGTGCTGATCGAACCTCGTCGAGCCGACTTCGGGCTCCTGGCAGGAGGGCTGTGGTTCGACGAGGAATCGGGCGCCCTCGTGCGCGCCTACTACCGGCCCGCGCGGCCGTTCGATCTGGAGCTGGACGAGCCGGAGGAGTCGGACGAGGTGCCGGCCTTCCTGAAGCCGATGGTCGTGACGATCGACTACATGACTATCGACTACGGGCTCCAGGAGCTGCAGTGGTGGCTCCCCAACCGCATGGGCTTCGAGGGGCAGCTCAAGATGCGGGGGGACGCGATCGCGGCTCCAGTAACGCTCGAGTGGTCGGTGAGCGACTACGCGATCAACCAGGAGAGCGACATCGACCTGCTTGGCGAGCTGCCTGAGGGTTGGACCCGCGTGGTCACGCTCGATTGCCGGAGCCAAGAGGAGCGCCGGGAGCGCCGCAGACAGTGGCGCAACCAGCGAAACGACGCGGGGGAGGTGCTGGAGGAGGAGATCGAGGGGGAAGACGAGTGCCCCGACGGCCTGCCGCCGGACAGCGTGATCGTCATTACGCCGCCGGACGATTCTCTGGCCAGCTCGCCCGAGCTGCCACCCCCTTCCTACGACCGGGAGCCGCTCGCCTTCAAGGACGACGAGCTGGCCGAGTTGCGCACCGATCTCGGGAAGATCGTGTTGCCGCCGCCCGAGCCGGGTCGAGTGCGGTTCATCCGCCCGGGCATTCCGGACCTCGTGCGCTACAACCGCATCGAGGCGCTGAGTATCGGAGCCCGGCTCGAGATTCCGACCTGGGGTTACTCCGGCGTCTCCCTCACTGGCCGCCTGGGGATCGCCGACCTCAAGCCCCTCGGGGTCTTCGAGATCCGCCAGGAGATGGGCCGCTCGGTCGTGAAGGCGTCCGGCTACCACGACCTCATGTCCGCCGCGGACTGGGGCAATCCGCTCACCTTCGGCAACACGCTCAACACCTTCTTCCTCGGCTACGACAACGGGCAGTATTACCGGGCCGCCGGGATGACTGTCGAAGGCGTCACGAATCGTGGACGGACGACGCTCGGCTGGCGGCTGTTCGGCGAGTACCAGTACGCGGCGGAGAAGGGGACGAACATCTCGATTCCCGACCTCTGGGGTGACACGCTCAACTCCAACATCGAAGCGGACAAGGCCAACCTGATCGGGGCCAGCGGCCGCATCGACCTGCAGTATGGGGTGGGATCCACGGACGGCGTCCTGCTGCCGTCCGTGTGGGGCGAGGCGGCGACCGGAACCTTCGAGTACTGGCGACTGGCGGCGCAGGTCGCCTACATGCAGTCCTTGTTCGGCACCATTCGGGGCGCGCTCGAGGTCAGCGCCGGCACGACGGGTGGCGAAGTTCCGACTCAGCGCCTCTACTTCCTGGGCGGCCCATATACGCTGCGCGGGTTCGATGTCGGCGATCCGGCAGGCAACGCGTACTGGTTCGGCCGCCTCGAGCTCGGCAACAGCCTCCCGGCGTTCCGAGTGATGGCCTTCGGGGATTTTGGCTGGGCGGGCTCCCGTAACGATTTCGGGGCCGACACGAAGATCGGCGTCGGCCTCGGGGTTTCGGCGTTGGACGGGATCTTCCGCATCGACTTCGGTCACGCGGTTCGCGGAGGTAACGACTGGCGGCTGTACATCTACTCCGACGGCCTCATGTAGGCCCAGCCCAAACCGAGAAAGGATGCGCACATGAGCGTGAACGGACCGACCTGGAACGATCAGGCGTCTGGAGTCGACAAGCGGACCGACTGGGCGCACGAGAGAACACGGCTCGCCAAGGAACGGACCTTTGCCGCCCTCATCCGCACGGTTCTGTCATTCATCGGCTTCGGGATCGCTGTCGCGAAGCTGCTGCCGGATGTCCAGCCCGCCTGGGTGGCACCGGCCCTCGGCAGTCTGTTGATCATGGGGGGCGCCGGCCTCGCCCTCCTGGGTTTCGGGACGGTACACGACGTCACTACGAAGTTGCACGAAGAAGGCATCAAGGAGCCCCGGTGGCTCGTCACCGGTACCGTGCTGCTTCTACTGGTCACCGCGACCGTTGGTTTGCTGGTCGTGGTCTTGTTGTGACCAGGCTGCTTCTCTACTCCCGATACGAATCGCCAACCGCCTCCAGTTCACCAACAAGCTCAGCTTCTGAGGCCGCACGCCGCGACTCGGATAGTGCGTTCGAGCGCAGCCATCTGTAGCTTCCGTGAGACGCTGATCGCCGACGCAATCATCTGCAACTCACGTTTCAAGGGGAAACCTCGTGGACGCCTCTCGATCTAGCAGGAACGCGCTTCTGCTGGTGTCGCTTCTCGTTCTTTCGGTTCCGCTTCCGGCCCACGCCCAGATCCTCCAACAGGAGCGCATCGGCGCCGACAGCGCCGCGGCGTGCGACTACAGCTCGATTCCGGGTGTCGTGTACTACGGCCCGCAGCGGTACATGAGCTTCGAGCAGCTCGCCTCGTACGTCGCGCCTGTCTACTGGTTCTCACCGGACGAGCCGCTGCTTGGGCGCACGCGGGGAGCGGATATCCGCATGCCTGAAGCACTGCCGTTCGAGGACCCGGCTCTCGACAACCCGGTGGTCTACTACCAGCTCGAAGAAGTCGTCACCTTCCCGGGGGCCGAGGAAACGGCGATCACGCGCGACACGCTGGACATGAACGCCTCCGTGATCGATCTGCAGAACGCGGTCCTGGTTCGGCTCGGCTACTACGCCTACTTCCACGCCGAGGCGGGCCTCGGCGCCCACGACCACGACCTGGAGGCATCGGAGTTCAAGCTCGCCGTCGTCCGAAGTGACGGCAATTGGATGCAGGAGCGCACCAATCTTCGCTGCGACGAGAAGATGTACATCGCGTTCGTGACCCGGGTGACGGGCAAGGCGCACGGGATCAAGTGGTTCTGGAATGTCCTCGACGTGGACGAGTGGACCAGCTTTCCCATGCATCTGTTCGTGGAGGAAGGGAAGCACGCGCTGTCCACCGACAAGAACGGCGATGGCTTCTTCAGCCCCGGCTACGACGTGAACGTCCGGGTCAACGACGCCTGGGGCGTGCGCGACGTGATCGCGACCGGGTTCGTGTTCGCCGGTGGCTACCAATCCTATATGACAAAACCGCGCACGCGGTTGTACCGAGTGTGGCCGCCGCTGCCCGACGACAGCCCGCTACTCGAAGAAGCACGCTTCGAGCGCCTGGACATCGGCACCAACTTCGTGCGATACGAGCTGCGTCCCCTCCCCTCGCCGGAGCTGGGCGCATTTGACAAGCACCTCCACAAGTTCATGAAGGACAAGTACGTGCCAGGCTGGCCCGAGATGGATGAGCGGAAGAGCGCGGAGGGCTTCGAGAATTGGGTTGACCAGGGCACGGCCATCAACTCGATCAGCATCCAGCTCCGGTACGACGGCGACCTCGGGTTCACCTTCGCCTTCCCGTTCTTCATCGTGAAGAACCTGGAGGACCCGTTCACCGGCGGCTGGATCGTGTGGCGGCTCTACTTCAAGGACAAGGATCTGCGCGACATCGGCTGGCAGCTCATGTACACGCCATCGGCCTCACGCTGGATCGACAGCTACTTCGCAGCCGGCGTCGAGTGGGACGTGGCGGATTGCGCGGACATCAATCTTGGGCTGGACATCGAGCTGCCGCCCGATTTGACCACGCTTCCAAGCGGCTGTCCGGTGAATCCCGCACCGGGAACTACGCGCACCAAGGCGTTCTTCGTCCTCGAGACAGGGCTGAAGTTTCGGGTGAACCTCGGCACGTCGGGCATCAAGCCGCTGCTGTGGCTGACCGAGTTCTGGGGGCTGAGCTTCGGGATCCGGAACAAGGGGTTCCCGAACATTAGCAACTTCAGCTACGTGATCCAGTTCGGCGCGGGCGTGTTCTAGCGCGGAGACGACCCACGGACCGGGCGGTTAGAGCACGATGCGTTTGAGGCCGTTCGCCAGCGAATGGACGAAGAACTCGAAGAAGGCGATGTCGTCCTTTCCGCAGGTGTAGTCGATCGTTCCATCCTTGGGCTTGTCGCCCGGCTTGGCGGGATTGTTCTTGCGGACGACCAGGTTGCCGACGAAGCCCAATACGGAGTGCTGGACCTGCTGTTCCCCCGTATTCCTGTCGATGAGTCGGAAGTCCAGGTCTCTGTACCGCATGTAGACTCGGCCCTGCGCCTTTCCGCTTCGCGTCCGGGTTCCGATCCACAGACTGTCGAGCCGACCCTGCTTCACGTCCACCCCGGCCACGTTGGTTGCGAAGCGGTTGGCCACCTGCAGGCCCATCGGCCCGAGTGACGCCTCGATGTCGAAGTCGAGGGTCTTACTGAGCAGCGGATACGACAGCTTCGCATTCATCCTGCCGCTTCCGAACAGCTTCGCGGTCGCCTCGACGACCAGCGGCGTCTCACGGGTCATCCGGCCCGGATCGTTGGTCAGGTTGGTGATGACGCCGTTCATTTCCTCGAGCGTCAGCTCGCCCGGGCGCACCGATCCCTTGGCCAGCTCTGAGTAGCGGATGAAGGCATCGTTGACCCGGATTGAATCGATGCGGAAGGGAACCGGGATGGATTCGAAGTCCATGTGGTAGCGGCAGGGGCGCGCCCGCGGCCCCCAGTCCAGCTTGATGTCGCTGTACGAATGGAGGTCGAGCGAATCGACCTCGATGATCCGGACGGCGACGGAGTCCTCTCGCACGTAATCGGCGAAGTCCAGACCGCCAACGCGGATGGGGCCCGCGCGAATGGTCAGGCGGTCTGCCCGCTGGGTCTGGCGGGCGAAGAACGGTCCGGCCTCAAGCGTGGGCATGAGCTCGACTCGACCGACCTCCACGACGGAGTCCCGACTGTCTGCCCGGACGCCGGTGATGGCCAGGGAATACAGACTGTCGTCCATCACATGGAAAACCGAGTCGAAGGCGACCGTCACAGAGGAGTTGGCCAGGGCGCGAGCGGGGTTCGCGAGCGTGACGGTGTCGACCCGGATGTCGGTGAGCTCCAGCTCGAGACCGTGCAGGAACGAGCCCAGTACGCCCCGCTCGGTCAGGCGCGTGATATCGATCGACCCGTCCCGAATGGTGAGCTGCTCGAGTCCGGCCGTCGGCGGCAGTGATGCGCTCGAGGTAGAGCTTGGCTCCGAGGTGTCGATCTCGGTGGAAACGGTCGTGTCAGCGCTCGCGGCCGCCGTGAAATCGAGCTCGAAGCGGGGACCGTCGATGTCGATGGAGGTGACGAAGATCCCCTGCCCGCGAAGGAGCGGCATGAGCCGCAGGCCGACCACACGCAGCGATCCCAGGTTGGCTGCCCTCACCAGCGCCGGCTCTGCGATCTCGCCGGACGCCGCCGGTCGCAGGCTGACCCTGAGATCGTTGACGGTCACTCCCCGCAGATCCGGTGTGAGGCGTACGCTGCCAACGCTCACTTCGTACCTGGCGGCATCGTGCCCGCCCACGAACTGGGCGATCGTTCCTGGGAGCAGTCGGGCGAGCTGCTGGTTGGCGACAGAGTAGACGGCTCCGTACAGGACGACGAGTCCGCCCACCGCGACGACGGCGATCCACGCAGATCGGGGGACCTGCCGAAGGCTCCGCGTCCAGCTGTTCGTTTTGGCCTGCATTACTCGTTCTCCGATCGAGTCGTCCGCGACCTGTTCCACCGGCCGTCGCGTCCCCGGTCTAGCAATCTAGCCCGTCGGCGCATTCAGCGAGGCGCCCAACCGTACAGCCAGGTCGCGTAAAGGGATGTGTAGTCGTTTCCGACCGACGTCCGGATTCCCGTCGTCAGCGAGAACCGCAGGACGTTGTGCCGGGATATCGGCAGGTTGAGGGTCAGGCCGATACGATTGTTGTCCTGCGAGTCGTCGCGGCTCACTCCGTTCACGCTGGTCTCGCCTCCCCACACCTGCCGGGTCGAAGCTGCGATCCAGATGCCCGACGGGAACGAGTACTCGAGGTGCAGCTGGAGGCTGAGGATCGGCTTCTGTGTTTGCGTGGTCCCGCCGAAGAAGTCGTTGTTCGCCGTGAAGAACCAGGCACTCGTGTACCCCTCGACGGTCCAGTGGTGGCCCAGCGACTGTGACACGCCGACTCGAGGGCTGAAGCTCCAGCGGTTCGTACCCAGATTGATGACCCGCTCGCCGCTGTACTGCCCGAGAGGAATCCGGACCCGGAAGGCCGCTCCGACCACCGTGCTCGCTCGGTAGTCCCGAAACTCCGCCACCGAAAGCGCCGGCGCCCCCACGAAGAACAGGGCGACGCGAAGAAGCGGGTCGCCCAGGCCCGTCCGCCGCGTCGTTGTGTCCTGGCCCACCAGCAACGCGTCCCATTCCCCGGTGGCGAACTGAACGACTCCATCCAGTCGGCCGGACATGCCCCAGAAGTCGAAGAAGCCCGCGTAGACCGCGTTGAAGGAGTGAATGTTGCCGTCCAGATTCTCGACCGGGACCGTCTTGTTGAGCAGGACGGCGCCGTTGGAGAAGGAGTAGGCAAGCCCCAGCGCGTGTGAGCCGGCCGGGGCGTTGCGAATGAAACGCGGCTCGACATCCTGCGCGAGGGCGTTTGGCGCCAGGCCGAGCATGTGGAGGCTCAGGATGGTGGCGGCGCCGAAGCGAAGCCTGTTCATACCTGTCGGGGTATTCACCCCTCCCAGTATCGCCAGCTCTATGATGCGACGCCAGAAGAAGACTACACCCTGGCGACCGGTCGTCTAAAGCGCGGCGACCGGCTCCGGCAGATCGAGCTGACGGTTGCCCACCCCGGAATCGGGGCGCGACTCCGACCAGTCGGTATCCCGTTCGGATAGGGTCCCGAACGCCGAACTCTTGATCGACTCCCAGGCCAGGATCGCTTTCTTCCGCTCACGCCCGCCGCCGTAGTTCCCGAACGTCCCGACTTTGCGAATCACCCGGTGACACGGAATGAGGAAGGAGATCGGATTGCTGCCGACCGCGTTGCCGACCGCCCGGCTGGACGTGGGACGGCCAATGCGCTCGGCCACGTCTTCGTACGCGACCATGAAGCCCGGTGGGATGGCCAGCAACGCCTCCCACACCTTGATCTGAAAGTTGGTGCCGCGCAGGACGAGTCGGATCTCGCCGCTCTCGGGCGTGCTCTCCAGTTGAAAAGCGCGGGCGACGGCTTCCGCCGCGGCGCCCGGATCCTCCGCCAGGCTCGCGTGGGGCCAGCTCTTCTTCAGATGTTCGACCTCGCGGGCGCGATCGCCATGCTGTACGAACGACATCCAGCAAATGCCCCGCGAAGTCTCCGCGACCAGGCACTCACCGAACGGCGTGGCGTGAAAGCCGTACCCGACCTCCAGGCCCGCGCCGCCCGAGCGATACTCTCCCGGAGTGACGGCCTCGCAGCTGACCATGAGGTCGTGCAGGCGGCTGGGGCTGGAGAGGCCCGCGCCGTACGTCGCCTCGAGGATGCTGCGCGACCGTGCGAGCGTCTCTTTCGCGTGTTCCTTCGACAGGAACTGTTGGAAACGCTTGGGGCTGATCCCGACCCAGCGACTGAACAGGCGTTGGAAGTGGTACTCGGAGAGATCGACGCTCGCGGCCACCTCGGCCAGGCTCGGCTGGCGAGGGAACTGCTCGTCGATGTATGTGATTGCCTGCTCCACCCGCTCGTAGTCGCGCAGGAGCTGGAGATTCGCGTCCATGACCATCGTCGTCCCTTTCGTCGAGTGTACGGTCGTACCGTACGCAGGAGCGATGGCAGAAGCAATCCGATTCTTGCGGCGTCCGGACGGCAGAAAAGCCAGCCCCGCCCGGGCGGAGGCTGGCTTCTGCGGACTCCGGGACGGGAGCCCGTATTGTGAGCGGGAGTATCAGCCGCGCGAGATCTTCACGCCCCCGGATCCGGTCTCGATTGTGACCTCGCCGTTGCCGTTGCCGACCACGCCGCGGAAGTAGCCGCGCTCCGTCTTCACGCCTGAGATCTGCCCCAGATTTACGTCCACGCCACCGCTGCCGGTCTCGATCTCGAGTTCGGCGCCGAAGTCGCTCGGGACGGTGATCGTGACGCCTCCCGAGCCCGTGTCGATCGACATCTCGCGCACGTCGGTGAGCAGCTCCAGGGTTACGCTGCCGCTTCCCGTATCGACCGAGATGTCACGCGCGCGCACTTGGGTCAATGCCACTTTGCCGGAGCCCGTGTCCACGCTCAGCTCCTGCACCGAAACGCTGCCGCCGGTCACCGAGCCTGAGCCTGTGTCGACTGACAACTCGGTACCATCGACCCCCGAAACCTCTACCTCGCCCGATCCCGTGTCGAGGCTTACGTCGCCCTCGGCATTGCGGACGCTGATACGCCCCGAGCCGGTGTCCAGGCTCAGCTCGCCCTTCGTGTCACGTGACGTGATCTCGGCGCTGCCGACGTCGATGTTGATGTCACCGTCCACGTTGGAGACGTCGACGCTGCCCGCGGCCAGGGCCACCCGGATCGTCTTGCCGCGCGGCACGGAGATCCTCATGTCGGCGTGCGCATCCAGGCCGCCGCCGGATCCCTTGATCGTGACCTTGTCGCCGCTCTTGTCGCGCCGGCCGTAGAAGGTACCGTCGTCACCGACTCGAACCGTGGTCTGCGAGCCGCCGTTCAATTCGCCGTACACGATCTCGTCCGAAGGGTAGACGACACGAAGGGTCTGCCAGTCGTGGTCCCACATATCCATGGGGCCCTTCTGGATCTGAAGCTGGCCGGCATCGGCGCCACCCCGTGTGACCTGTACGGTCACCTCGGAACCGGAGCCACCGACCACGGTCACTTCGCCGGCCAGATTCCAGATGGCGACGGAGCTTCCGGGCAGGCTGTGGTTCTCCTGTCCCGCGGCCGGTGCCGCGATCATGAGGGAGGCGACCGCGACCGCGGTCCCGCTGAGCAGAATCCGCCGCGCGACGGATCGTCCTGTGTCGTTCATCTGAAGCTCCTGGTATGGCTCGGGGTTGGCGGCCGATCTCGACCCGACGTTGGCTCATCGTCGTCTGCTTGGATAATCTGGAGCGCTGATTCGTTGGAACCGATACGGGAGGCGAGATGAAGGTCCAGTTTTGGGGCGCGGCGAGAACCGTCACCGGATCGATGCATCTGCTTGAGATAAGCGGACGTAAGATCTTGCTGGAATGCGGATTATATCAGGGGAGCCGCAAGAAGGCCTTCGAGCGTAACCGGGACCTCCCCTTCAAGGCGCGTGACGTCGATGCGGTGGTTCTCTCCCATGCCCATCTGGACCACAGCGGCAATCTGCCCACCCTGGTCAAGCGGGGTTTCGAAGGCAGCATCTACGCCACGTCCGCGACGCGCGACCTGTGTACGAACATGCTGCTCGACTCGGCCAAGCTGCAGTCGTACAACCTCCGCTACGTGAACAGGAAGCGGCGCAAGCAGAACAAGAAGCCGTTCGAGCCGCTATACACGACCGAGGATGTGACGCGTACGATGAAGCGCTTTCACTCCGTGGACTACGACCATTCCTTCAGTCCGATTCCCGGCGTGACCGTTCGCTTTCACGACGCGGGGCATATCCTCGGCTCCGCCATCGTGGTCATCGATGTGGAAGAGGACGGGAAGCGACTCCGTATCCTGTTCAGTGGAGACGTCGGCCGTAAAGGTCTCCCGATCCTCCGCGACCCGCAGATCGCCGACCACGCCGACTACCTCATCATGGAGAGCACCTATGGCGACAGGCTGCACGAGTCATCGGGACACGCGAAGGAGCACCTGCTCGAGGCGGTGACGACCGTGATCGATCGCGGCGGCAAGATGCTCGTCCCCGCGTTCGCGCTCGGACGCACGCAGGAGGTCGTATACCGCCTCAACCAGCTTCATGAAGAAGGAGAACTCCCGTCCATCAACGTGTTCGTGGACAGTCCGCTCGCGGTCAGCGCGACCGAGGTGTTCCGACTCCACCCGGAGGCCTACAACGCCGAAGCCCGGCACGCGCTGGAAACCGAGGACGACAACGACCCGCTCTGCTTCCCCGGACTCCAGTACATCCGCAGTGCCGAGCGCTCGAAGGAGCTGAACGACCTGAAGGGTCCGGCCGTGATCATCGCCGGCTCGGGCATGTGCGAGGGTGGCCGGATCGTCCATCATCTGCGCAACAACATCGAGAACCCCGCCACCGCCATTCTGCTGGTCAGCTACCAGGCGGAGCACACCCTGGGGCGTCGCCTCCAGGAGGGGGTGAGCCCGGTCAACATCCTGGGCGACCCGTTCGACGTGAACGCCAGTGTCTCCACCGCACCCGGCTACAGCGCCCACGCGGACCGGGACGAGCTGCGGAGCTGGGCCGCCGCGTGCGCCAGGCCGGCCAGGTGCGCCGCGTGTTCCTGGTCCACGGGGAAGAGGAGAGTGCGTTCTCCCTCGCCGAGGCGCTGCGCGGGGACGGGTACGGGAAGGTGGAGGTGCCGGAGCGGGGACAGGTGTTCGAGCTCTAGAACCGGGTGGGCGTTCTGCGTGCGATGTGGTGGTCTGTGTCCGCGACGAAGAGGAGATCGAAGCCGGGTGAGCTGGCCACGCCGCGCGGGCGGGCCAGGGACGAGTCACCGGCGTCGCGGAGGTCGCCGTTGAACTCGGTATCGCCGGTCCCCGCGAACGTCGTGATGGTGCCGGTGACGAGGTTCACCTCCCGGACCCGGTGGTTTCCCGTGTCCGCGATGTAGAGGGTCCCGCCGTCCGCTGAAACCGAGACATCCTCAGGAAGGTTGAACGCCGCGCCGAGTGCGGGTCCGTTGTCGCCGCCGAAGGAACGCACGCCGCTTCCCGCCACCGTGGTGATCGTGCCGGCTCCCAGGTTCACGGCGCGCACGCGGTCGTTTCCGGCATCCGCGATGTAGAGCACGCCGCCGGACAGCGCGAGCCCGGCCGGGAAGTTGAGCTCTGCGTCCACCGCGGGCCCCCCGTCGCCGCTGAAGCCGAGCGTTCCGG
>Ga0209567_10000894_pt1 | contig 16048 bp, 17 predicted proteins | sample COG_12_FD_184756 | JGI IMG/M metagenome (GOLD analysis project Ga0209567, IMG submission 184756) | Pelagic marine sediment microbial communities from the LTER site Helgoland, North Sea, for post-phytoplankton bloom and carbon turnover... | ecosystem: Environmental > Aquatic > Marine > Neritic...
CTTTCTATCCCTCTCCAGCCGCCTCCGACCATCGACGGGATCCTGACGCCGGGCGAGTGGGGCGGAGCCGTCTCCGGTGAGATGTCCAACGGGACGCCCGTGTACGCAATGCACGACGGCGAGTCCCTCTACGTCGCCGTTGCGGGCGAGCACCTCGGCGCCGTCAACGTGGCGATCGGTGGTCCCGACGACATCTGGATACTCCACTCATCCGCTGCTCTGGGGTCAATGCGTTACGACGTCGACGGCGCGCTCCTGCACGACTTCGACTGGTGTTGTCGCAGCCCCGATGATCCAGCCGGACGTCTTGCCCTGCTCGAGGCGGAGGGTTGGCAGGCCAACATCGGCTACACCGGCGAACCCGGGATCGTCGAGTATCAGGTGGCGCGGCCGAGGGTGGCGACGGCGATGGCGATCGCGGCCCGGACCGAAGCCGCCGACCCATCCTTCTGGCCGCCCGACCTCACCCCGGAGGCGCGTGCGCAGCTCATCGCGCCCTGGCCCTCGAGACAGACCTTTCGGATGGTGGAGTGGGTGCGCTTGGTCACACGCGAGGGGTAGCCCGGCCAACCGTTTGCTCGCCTAGAGTTGGTGCATGCTGAGCATTGCGTGGCGCACCGTTCGGAGCGACCCGGTATATGTGTCCGACCGACCCGTGACGCTGGTGGGTGCCCAGGTAGATGCCGCCCTGGCGGCTCCCTGGTTCGGCGTCGCCGCCTCGTACCGATTCCCGGTTCGCGCTGAGGTCGGTGAGGGCGCCGGCGCAGTTCCGATCCGCGATCACGTCATGTTGATTCGTATCGCCGCCGCAGCCCTCGTGGCTTCGGCAACACTTGTGGGGAGGATCCGTCGATGACCGAAACCAATCCCGAAGCCATCGTCGACCGTGCTGCGGCGCGCGCCATCGAAGGGCTCACCGCCGTACTTGGTGAGGCTTCACCGGGCACCATCTTCTCGGACCCGACCACCGCGGGCGAGGACCTCGTCGTCACGGCTTCGGCGTGGGATCGGGCCGGTGGATTCGGCTTCGGAGGAGGAGGTGGAGGTGATGCCGAGGAAACCGGTGTGGGCGTCGGAGCAGGCGGGGGAGGCGCGGCGCAGGGCCGTCCCGTCGCCGTCATCCGGATCGGCGCCGACGGCGTTGAGGTCACGCCGGTGATCGACTTGACCAAGATCGCAGTCACCGCCCTCTTCGCTGCGGCGGGTCTTTGGCGGGTACTGCGGCGCAACTGACCCGGATGACGTTTGTTGTTGCGACATGGCGGGCGATTCCGTAGCTTGACCGCAGGCTGAGGAAGGCAGGTCGGTTGGAATACGCAGTCGCCTTCATTGCGCTGGCCGTGATGGGTTATGCCCTGGTGGAACACCGCCTGGTGACCACCGTTGTTACAGGCCCGATGATCTTCATGACCCTCGGGTTTCTCGCCGGCAATCAAGGGTTCGACATCATCGACCCTCGGTCGCTCCTGTCCATCGAGGCGATCGATGCCTTCTTGGTGGCAACTCTGACACTGGTGCTGTTCACGGATGCTTCCGCCCTGCATTTCTCTTCGTGGCGCCGCGACGCCGATATTCCCGGTCGGCTGCTGGGCATAGGTCTGCCGCTCACCATTGCCTTCGGGTGGGTGGTTGCTGCGCTGCTGTTCACCGACCTCAGCGTCTGGGAGGCCGGCATGATCAGCGTGGTCTTGGCGCCCACGGATGCCGCGTTGGGTCAGGCCGTCATCTCGAACCCGCGGGTACCCGAGCGAGTGCGAGTTGGGCTCAACATCGAGTCGGGACTCAACGACGGCGTCGCGCTGCCCATTCTGCTGATCCTGATCGCCGTTGCCGAGCAGGCTGAGGGAAGTCCGGCACTGGCGCGCATCTTCGTCGAGGAGATCGTCATCGCCGTTGCCGTTGGCTTGGTGGTCGGAGTGGTGGGGGGCCGACTGCTGGTTAGGTCGAAGCGATCCGGCTGGCTGAGCCCCACATGGAGCCGAATCTCCGTCGTGGCGATGGCCGCTCTCTGCTATGGATTTGCCGACCCGCTCGGGGGGAGCGGCTTCATTGCTGCCTTTGTAGGTGGCCTTTTCTACGGCCGGACAACCGACGGCGAGTTGGGCGACAACGAGCAGTTTGCGGACGACTTCGGCAAGGTGACCACGCAGATCGCTTTCTTGGTCTTCGGGGCCATCGGGCTCGGCTTCGCTTTCGAGCGGTTGACTTGGCAGGTCGTGGTGATGGCAGTATTGGCGTTGACGGTAGTGCGGATGATCCCGGTCGCGATTTCGATGGTCGGCGCTCGCCTCTCGGTGAACACAGTTGTCTACATGGGATGGTTCGGACCTAGAGGGATCGCCACGGTGATCTTCGCCCTCGTGGTGGTGACAAGCACGACCCTGCCGGGGACCGAGGTCATCTTGACGGTGGCGCTGATCACCATGGCGCTGAGTGTCTTCGCCCATGGGATGACGTCAAACCCTGGGTCGGAGCGCTATGCCAATTGGTACGCGTCGCACCCCGACGTTGGTGACATGCCGGAGAGCGAGGCCGTCGAAAATGTCCCGGTCCGGGGGAGGGTGGAGCGCCCACTGCTCCCGACTCGGGGGACGTAGGGGGCCGGCTCGCGTCTCTCGAGGTCGTGTCGCGCTGGTAGCCTGCCAGCCATGTCAGGCGCACTGGTGCTCAATGCGTCATACGAGCCGCTCTCGGTGGTACCCGTGCGGCGGGCGGTTGTGCTCGTCCTTCGCGAGAGAGCGGACGTGGTCGCCTCCAACGGCAAGCTGTGGCGCTCGGAACGGATCGAGTTCGCCTCGCCCTCGGTGATCCGGCTGCGCCACTTCGTGAAGGTCCCGTACTCGCGTCGAGTGCCCCTCAATCGCAAGACGGTGTTCCTGCGCGACGACCACGAGTGCCAATACTGCGGGCGACAAGCCGAGAACCTCGACCATGTGGTGCCCAAGTCCCAAGGGGGTGTCCACACTTGGGAGAACGTTGTGGCTGCGTGCCGGCGCTGCAACTCCAAGAAGGGTGGGCGCACACCCAATCAGGCGGGGTTGCACCTGCGGAGGCGGCCTGTGGCGCCGCGCCACAGGAGCTGGCTGGTCGTTGCTACCGGGGCCCGCCCAGATCCGAGTTGGGAGCCCTACCTGGTCCGCTGATCGCCGGTCAGCGCATAACCAGGACGGGACACTCAGCCTGGCGGGTGACCTTGGTGCCGACGGAGCCGAGCAGGCCCTCGAAGAGCCCCTGACCATGGGCCCCGATCACGCACACGTCGGCTTCGATTTCGGCGGCCATCTCGACGATGACTTTGGCGGGGTGTTCGCCTTCGACGACTTTGGTGGTGGTTGCGACGCCGGAGTCGCGCAATGCTTCGGCAAGGGGTCCACAGCGTTCGCTCAGCTTGTCGCCAAGGTAGCGCTTGATGATGGCGTCGTCGCCCGGCCAGCCGACCGGATCGTGCCCGGCGTCGCCGACACCGACGTACTCAGCGTCGCTATCGACGTGGGTGGCCGGCATCTCGCCAAACACGCTGCGCAGGTCGGCGAGAAGCCGCCGCGGGATCTCAACGACCGTCAACGCCGTTACCTGCCCCTCTGGGCCGGCGAGTGGCGCCGCAAAACGCGCCGCGAGTTCCGCATCGAGCTTTCCGTCGGTTGCCACCAGCACGTGCACGATTCGACCTCCGTCGCAGTGAGGCGTCCAGGCTAGCCCGGTGAGGGCCCCCATTGCGGGCTACTCGTGTGCCCAGGAGACCAGGCTCACCACGAGCGGTGCATCGACTCCCTTGAAGCTGTGCTCCCCGAGTGGCGAGAAGTCGAACCCCTTGCCCATGGTGAGGCCACGCAACGCCTCGGACGTCATGATCGTCCCGGGGTCGGTTGCGTCGCAAAGGCGGCGGGCGACGTTGACTGCGAGTCCAAAGAGTTGGTTGCCTTCTTCAATTGGCTCTCCGGCGTTGACACCGATCCGGATGGCAAGTGGCGGCTCGCCCGGGTCGGCCGCCACGGCGCGTTGCATGGCGATCGCGCCCCGCAACGCGGCGGACGCGTCACGGAACGACGCCATGATCCCGTCGCCGGTGTGTTTCACCTCTCGGCCGCCGTGTTCGGCAAGGGCGGCACGTACGATGCTGTCGTGGTGGCGCACGAGGTCGAGCGCAACCTCATCGCCATGACGATCGTGCACTTCGGTGGAGCCGACGATGTCGGTGAACAGGATCGTCCGGAAGGCTGGCTCGCTGATGGGGCGATCTCCGACTGGAGGGTCCGTGAGGCGGCCGAGGAAGACGTTGACCTCGGAAGGGTCGACCGGAATCACTTCGTTGGGGACGTTGCCGTGTGCTGCGGAGTGGACCTCAGTCACGGTATCGGCGTTGGGAGCTTCGACGAGACAGAATGCGGTCTGCCGGTCGTAGTCGAACCAGTAGGTCAGGTAGTTGGCGCCGTAGCGTTCTTGCATAGCCAGGTCGTCGACGTGGGCACGCGCCACGTCTTCCTGGGAGGTGTTCGCCATGTCGTGGCGATCCATGAACATCGGCATCGTTGAGTGAGCGTACTCGCCCCGAGCAGGGGCCCGGTAGCAGGGAGAAGCGCCGGGAGGGTCGAGAGCGAAATCAAAGAGCAGGTGTGGTCGTACCTCCTCCCCGGGACGTTGGCTAGCGCCGAATAGGGCTACCTCAGGTGCCTTCCGCCCCCAACACGGCCTGGAGACGTCGCTCGCCCTCGCCGCCCAGGAACCACCACAGGCCGACGCCGATGGCGGCGACGGTGGCGGTGCCAAAGATGCCGAGATAGGCGATCGCCCACCCGGAGCCGTGGTCGACCAATACCGGCCATCCGAGCGCTAGGCCAAATCCGAAAGCGACAATGCCGAACGCCGTGATGAACAGCGTCATGAACCCGAACTAGGTGAAGCCGGACCCGAGCGATGCCACCACTATCTTCCGGTCGTTGAGGGGAAACAGGTAGGTGTCCTCGACTCGGGCTGCCAGGAGTGTGTCGGGGCCGAGAGCCTCGTTGAGGTCCGCCTCCAACCGCGCCGCATAATGCCGGGCAAACAGGAGGTAGGACGCATCAAACGCCGTCATGGCGGCGCCGAACAGCGCCACCGGCGGAACCAGGAGGAACGCCTCGGGCACTTCCCACCATCCGAGGACAAGAAGCGCAACCACCGCCACGGCGACAAGCCGAACATCAGAGAAGAAGCGTTCGTGGTAGTAGCGGGTCATGCCCCGCATCCGACCCAATTGGTCGGCTCGCAGGCGAATCTGGTCGTCCATGACCGGCAATCTAGGCGTGTTGTCATCCACCGACGTTGCCGGATCCGAATATGGGGTGAGCCTTCGGCCCTGCCGCCGGAGTATCCCCCCAGCAACAAGGTTCTCAACATGAACATTCTCTCCCTCGGCGGATTCACCAACCTCGGCTACCGACTCCGCGCTCGCGATTTCGAGCCGATTGACGCCGACATGTCCGGCAAGACCGTCGTCATCACCGGCGCCACCGCGGGCCTCGGGCTGGCGGCAGCCTCCCGCCTGGCCGGGCTAGGTGCCCGCATCGTCATCGTCGGCCGTAATCCAGAGAAGACCGAGCGGGTGCAGGAAGACATTCGGGACGCGACCGGAGCCGAGGTCACTCATCAGATCGCCGATCTCGCCTCGATGGCGGAGGTAGCCGATCTGGCCGATCGGCTGCTGGCCGCAGAACCCCGGATCGACGTGCTGATCAACAACGCCGGAGCGCTCTTCAACGAGCGGTTCGTTACCGAAGAGGGTCTCGAGCGTTCGCTCGCTACCAACCTGCTCGGCCACTTCATCCTCACCAACCGCCTCATCCCACGGCTCATCGAATCTGCACCGTCACGGATCGTCAACATGTCGTCGGGCGGGATGTATTCGGAACGGATCGCCGTCGACGACCTTCAGTTCGAGAGTGGTGACTACACCGGGACCGCTGCCTATGCCCGCACCAAACGGGGCCAGGTGATTCTCACCGAGAAGTGGGCCGAGCAACTGCGCGGCACCGGCGTCGTGGTGAACTCGATGCATCCGGGATGGGCGAGTACGCCCGGGGTATCCGATTCTCTCCCCGGTTTCAACCGTGTCATGGGCCCGCTGCTCCGCACGCCGGAGCAAGGGGCCGACACCATGGTGTGGCTGGCGGCAGCCCCCGAAGCGGGCGAGATCAGCGGAGAGTTCCTGCTGGACCGGACCCCGCGCGACACTCACATGACGGCGCGGACGAGGGAGACGCCGCAAGAACGTCAGATGCTGTGGGACCGTCTCGAGCAACTCGCCGAAAGAGTGTCGTCGTGAAGCGTGACATCCCGACCCCGGGTCAGGAGTCGGTGTGGGACTACCCCCGGCCCCCTCGGGTCGAGCCGGAATCCCGGCAGGTCACGATTGTCTTCAACGGCGGCATCATCGTTGAGAGCAGCCGCGCTCTGCGGGTCCTCGAGACGAGCCACCCACCAAACATCTATGTGCCAATCGACGATGTCGCCCCTGGGGCGCTCATTCCCAATTCGCAACAGACGGTGTGCGAGTGGAAGGGACGGGCCAGCTATTGGGATGTCCGAGTGGGTGACGAGATATCGTCGGCGGCAGCGTGGGGATATCGAACCCCACAAGCCGGCTTCGAGGCATTGGTTGGCAAGGTGTCGTTCTATCCGGGGCGCATGGATTTGTCTTACCTCGGCGACGAACTCGTGGTTCCCCAGCTGGGCAACTTCTATGGTGGATGGATCACGAACGACGTGGTCGGTCCGTTCAAGGGAGTTGCAGGATCATGGGGTTGGTAGCCGGTATGGTCCGTCCCCAACTGGAGCGGCGATCTTGAGGATCCTCGTCACCGGCGCCACTGGGTACATCGGAGGCCGTCTGGTCCCTGCGCTGCTCGCGGCCGGGCACACCGTGCGCTGCATGAGCCGCAACCCCGCCAAACTCGCCGAGCAGCCCTGGAGCGCTGAGGTGGAGGTTGTCAGCGCCGACGCTCTAGATCGGACCAGCCTGGAGCACGCAATGGCCGGGTGCGATACGGCCTTCTATCTCATCCATTCCATGGACGGCACCGTTGCGGACTTTGGGGAGCGCGATCGGTCGGCGGCCAAGAACTTCGCGGCGGCGGCATCCGATGCGAAGCTGTCTCGGATCGTCTATCTCGGTGGTCTGGGCTCCGACGACGAGTTGTCCAAGCACCTCAGCAGCCGCCAAGAGGTGGGCCGCATCCTCGCCGGCGGATCGGCCGCGGTCACCGAACTGCGGGCCGCCGTCATCATCGGTTCGGGCTCCGTCTCATTCGAAATGCTGCGGCACTTGACGGAGGTCCTTCCCGCAATGGTCACGCCAACCTGGGTGCGGACCCGATGCCAGCCGATTGCTATCCGCGACGTCCTGAGCATCCTTGTCGCCGCGGTGGAGGAATCAGGCGACAAGTCCCATCTCTGGGAGATCGGCGGGCCCGACCAGTTGACCTACGAGGACATGATGCGAGGTTATGCCGAGGTCGCCGGCCTACCGAGACGCATCATCATCCCGGTGCCGGTGCTGAGCCCGTCGCTCTCGAAGCACTGGATCGGTTTGGTGACTCCGTTGCCAACGGGCGTCGCCAAGCCACTGGTCGAGAGTCTGAAGAACGAAGTCACCGTCACCAACAACGCGATCGCCGAAGAGCTCACCGGTGGGTTGACCTCGTACAAGGAGGCAGTGAAGCGCGCCCTGCGAACCGCCAGCCACTCCGAGACCGCCACGCGATGGTCCGATGCCGCCCCTTCACCTGCCGAGCCCCTGCCAACCGATCCCGAATGGGCCGGAGCGAAACTGCAATCCGACGAGCGGAGCCTCGCATCCCTGGCCTCCGCCGCAGACGTATTTTGGGCGTTCAGTCGGATCGGGGGTGCGGTGGGCTACTACTCCACGGATTGGGCATGGCAGCTTCGTGGCATCGCCGACAGCCTGATTGGTGGAGTCGGTCTGCGACGCGGCCGGCGCCACCCGGAGGAGTTGCGTCTCGGTGAAGCCGTTGACTTTTGGAGAGTGGCATCGATCGAGCCGGGTCGGCGCCTCCAACTCCACGCCGAGATGAAGCTCCCTGGCGAGGCCTGGCTCGAATTCGAGGTTGAACCGACCGACACCGGAAGCCGGCTCCACCAGAAGGCGAGCTTCTTCCCTCGCGGCCTCCTCGGTCGGCTCTACTGGCTCGTGCTGACCCCCTTCCACGGCGTGATCTTCGGGCAGATGTCGCGCGGGATCGTTGCTGCCGCCGAGGAACGTTCTGCGGTGCGGAGCTCGACGGAGTCCGTCTGATGACCGGCGTCGTGTGGTTCCGTCGCGACCTCCGGCTCTCCGACAACAGGGCATGGTCGGCGGCAACCCACAATCACGATCGGGTTCGCGCCCTGTTCGTCCTCGATCCACCGCTGTGGAAGACCGCAGGACCCCACCGCGGTCCGCAGCTGGCCGCTCATCTGCGCGCCTTGGACGCCCAGTTGGCGGCGCGGGGCGGCCGGCTCAAGGTGGTCAGCGGGCTACCCGAAGTCGTGATGCCGGCAGCGGTCGAAGATGCCGCCGCGGTGTACTGGAATGCGGACTACACCCCGTATGCGACGCGACGCGACTCACTGGTTCTCGAAGCACTGGAAGCACCGGTCCACCAGTTCTGCGGCACCGTCGTGCACCCACCCGGAAGTGTGGTCTCCGGAGCCGGCCGTCCGTATCGAGTCTTCACTCCGTTCTACCGACGCTGGCGCGGACTCCCGTTAGATCTCGGACCTGAGCCGGGTCGTGCGACGGTAGATACCGATCCCGGTGATGGGGTCCCCGACACGATGCCACCGCTGCTGGAGGGTGGAGAGGCCGCCGCCCACGCTCGCTTGGGTGCCTTCCTCGATCGCGTCGACCGCTACGGCGACGATCGGGACCGCGCCGATCTCGACGGGACGTCGCGGCTCTCGGTCGACCTGAAGTTCGGCACGTTGTCACCGTCGGCGGTGGCAGCAGAAGTCGGCGATGCGACTCCCGGACGTGAGGCGTTCACCAGGCAGCTGGCGTGGCGGGACTTCTACACCGAGGTGATGGCCAACCATCCCGAGACAGCGGGTCGGGCCCTGCGACCCGAATACGACGCGATCTGTTGGCACAACGACCCGGAAAGTCTGGCGGCGTGGCAAGACGGCCTCACCGGCTATCCGATCGTCGATGCTGGGATGCGGCAACTCGCTGGCGAAGGATGGATGCACGGCCGGGTGCGGATGCTCACTGCTTCCTTCCTCGTCAAGGACCTGCTGATCGACTGGCGCGTCGGGGAGCGCTATTTCAGGCAACACCTGCTCGACGGCGACCCGGCCCAGAACGCCGGCAATTGGCAATGGGTTGCCGGGACCGGCACCGACGCGGCTCCGTACTTTCGAGTGTTCAATCCTGTGACCCAGAGCCGCAAGTTCGATCCGCGCGGTGACTACATCCGTCGGTACGTGCCTGAGCTCGCCGGGTTGTCCGCCGAGGCTATCCACGCCCCTTGGGAGCTTGGGCCGCTCGAGCTCGCCGCCGCAGGCGTGACCCTGGGGGTCGACTATCCGGCTCCGATCGTCGATCATGCCGAGGCCCGGCGCCAAGCCATCGCCGCCTACGAGACCGCCCGAGCAGCAACATCGTGACCATCGTTTCGCCCGCCTGCAGGAGACGGAGCTCCATCTCCTTGGCGGCGGCTGCCGCGTAGGCGAGTTCCTGCGGCTGCGGGGTCTCGTTTCGTGGGGCGGCCCCGATCTGCCGTGGAACCGTCGGGGTCAAGAACAGGCGGCCGAGATCATCGCGTGGGGTCTGATGCACCGACCGGCCCCGATCCCCACTTCGGTGGGGGATCACGGCTCGCAGCATCCCGCCGATCTGGCAAGTGCCTTCGTTGTCCTGACCGGTGTGGCGCCCCCGTTTGATCACATCCGCTAGTAGCGAGTCTGTCGCCGGCCGGCCAGGTCTACTGCCGGGGGGTTCAGCGGCGTCGGGTCCTGTTCCTGCGTGGTCAAGGTCAGGAAGCACACCCGGCCACGCCGGAACGGGAATATGGCGCACTTTGGCGCGAAATGGTTGACAGGTGGCGCGGAATGGTGCAAAGTGGGTCCTCGTGGGAGATGACCGACGATAGTGACGGAGCGCAGACACCGTGTTCCTTGGGGAGTACCAACACACAGTTGATGGCAAAGGCCGGATGGTTCTGCCGAGGAAGTTTCGCGACGACCTCGAAGAAGGCTGTGTCGTCACCATTGGACAGGAGAAGTGCCTGTTCGTCTTTCCCATGGACAGATTCAACGAGGAAGTGGAGCGGATGGACCGCCTTCCTCGAACAGACCGGCGGGCCAGGAACTTCACCCGCGCGTTCTTCGCGGGAGCGAGCGACCAGACTCCCGATCGGCAAGGCAGGGTCCAGCTGACCGAAAAGCAGCGGCGCTATGCCGGGCTGGGCAAAGACGTAACCGTGGTGGGCGTCGCCGAGCGGATCGAGATCTGGGACACCGAGACGTGGAACACGGTGGCCGCCGAGGCCGACGAGTACTACGCCGGTATCGAAGAAGTGCTCAGCGAAGGGGGCATCTGATGTCCCCTTTCGCGGCAGCAATCAACGACACGACAGACAACGGTTCTGGCCTATGGTCAGCCCCCCGGATGCCATTTGGAAGGCCCCTTACTCCGCCCGCTTCCATTTTGGCGCCAGCGCTCCGGGGGGCTGACCATGGATCAGAGCCCAGCAACACCCATGGGGTACCACACCCCGGTCATGGCCGCAGAGGTGGTGGAGGCCTTCGCCCCATTGCCCCGCGGCCTGATCGTCGACGCCACCTTCGGTGGGGGTGGGCACACCAAGGCGCTGCTTGCCGCGTCGCCCGACCGTCGCGTCCTGGCACTCGACCGGGATCCCGACGCGGCGCAACAGGTCCCGGACGATCCACGGATCCGTTTCGTGGCCGCCAATTTCGCGAACCTGGACCAGGTCCTGCGTTCGGAGGTCCCGGGAGGACCTCCAGATGAACATGGTTCGGACAATCTGGACCGCCGCGGTTTGGCTGGAGTGCTATTCGACCTTGGCGTTTCGTCCCACCAGCTGGATGAGCCCTCGCGTGGTTTCTCGTATCACCGGGCGGGCCCGCTCGACATGCGAATGGACACCGGAGCCGAACTTGCTGCTGCCGACATCGTCAACACCTGGCCGGCAGACGACCTTGCCCGCATCTTCCGCCGCTACGGCGAAGAGCGGTTTGCCCGTCGCATTGCCGAGCGTATCGTCGCCGAACGACCGCTCGCCACAACACATGAGCTCGCCGTCGTCGTCGCCGAGGCGGTACCTGCAGCTGCTCGCCGCAAACGCCATCCGGCGCGCCGGGTTTTCCAAGCCATCAGAATCGCCGTCAACGCTGAGCTCTCCGCGCTGGAGCAGGCTCTCGAGGGCGCGATTGGATGGGTGCGACCTGGAGGGAGAGTCGTTGTGATCTCGTATCACTCGCTCGAGGATCGCATCGTCAAGAGGCGGTTGTTCGCCGGAGCTTCCGGCTGTGAATGCCCCCCTGACTTCCCTGTGTGCATCTGCGGGCGAGTACCTCAGCTGAGGCTGCTCGCCCGCAAAGGTCTTCGCCCGAGTGACGCCGAGGTGGCCGCCAATCCGCGGGCCCGCAGCGCCGTGATGCGGGTGGCAGAGAAGGTGACCGCTTCGGAGGTGACTCCATGACTGCTCGCAGCGCTTCCCGAGTTCAGCGCCGATCGCTCGGCATGATCGACGGCCAGGACCGCCAGCGACCCCGAGTCCGTCCTTGGATCGCCTTCATCCTCGCGGTGATTGTGGCCTTCTTCGCCATGATCTACTCCCGTACGTCTCTCGACCGGTCCGCCTTCGACCTCACCGAGCTCGAAGCGCAGATCGCCGAAGAGGAAGCCCGCCATTGGGATCTTCGTGTCGAAGTGGCCCGGTTGCAGAACCCGGGTCGCATCGCCGAGGTTGCCGAGAGCATGGGGATGGTGTTCCCTGCGCGGCGGGTGGCGCTCGAGGTGCCGGGAGTCGACGACGAGGGGCTCGATCCCGAATACCGCTGGGCACAGTTGAAAGCTCTCCTGAGCGCGCAGCCGTGATGGCTGCCATCGCCGGGTTCGCTGTGTCGCTGTGGCCGGCAGAGCGTCGAGCAGGACGTGTAAGACCGATATCCCGAGGAGGGGTCGAGATGGAACGGCCGATCGCTGGCGGCCAGAGAGGTCACGACTTCTCGGTCTCCAGGGAGCCATAGCGTGGCGCGCCCCAAGTGGCGCGTTCCGGACGTCCGGCTGGCAATGGTCGGGGCGGTCTTTGTCGTCGCCTGGGTTGGCGTCGGCTTTCGGCTCGTCGACGTCCAGGGGTTCCATTCCGAGGACTATGCGGCTCGCGGCTTCGATCAACGTGTCAAACACGAGGAGCTTCCCGCAGCCCGAGGAACGATCTTCGACCGTGACGGCGCCGAATTGGCCGTCACCGTCGACGCTGTCACGATCACCGCAGACCCAAGCCTGATCGCCGAGCCGGCGGTGGTGGCCCGCCTGCTCGCCCCCAAGGTGGGGACGGATGAGGCGCTGCTCGAAGAGCGGCTGTCGCGCGACTCTCGGTTCGCCTACGTGGTGCGCCGCCTTGACCGCGCCACCGCCGATGAGGTCGAACAGTTGCTCACCGACCTCGACCTCGACGGCTTCTACTTCGAGACCGAACCACACCGGGTCTATCCGGCCGGGCCGTTGGCTGCGCAGGTCCTTGGGTTTGTCCGTGACGACGATGGCGTCGGGCTCGAAGGGATCGAGTACCAATACAACGACATCTTGCTCGGTACCGCCGGCAGCCAGATCGTTGAACGTGACCCGGGAGGCCGTCCGATTCCTCAAGGTCAGTACATCGTTCAACCGCCCGAGCACGGAGTGAGCCTGGTGACCACGCTCGACCGCGAGATCCAATATGCCGCAGAGCAAGCGTTGCTGGCGGCTATCGAGGGCACCGAGGCCGTCGGTGCCACCGCCATCGTGCTCGAAGTCAAGACCGGCGAGGTCCTGGCGATGGCGACGGTTCCCACCTACGACCTGAACGACCGGACCAACGTCGAGCCGGCGTTGTTCCGCAATCGGGCGGTCTCGGATATGTACGAACCGGGCTCGACCGCAAAGGTGGTCACGATCGCTGCCGCGCTCGAAGAAGGCGTGGTGGAGACCTCCACGATGTTGACCGTGCCCGCCGAGTACGAGATAGCACTCGAGACCGAACCCAAGATCTACACGGACGTTGGGCGCAAGTACGAAGAGGAGATGTCCGTCGCCGAGATCGTCTCGCGGTCATCGAACATCGGCACCATCCTCATCCAGGACATGATCGGCAACGACATCCACCACCGCTATCTCGCCGCGTTTGGGCTTGGCCAGTTGTCCTCTGGGAGCTTTCCCGGCGAGGCCACCGGAACGCTGCGACCTGCGGCCGATTGGTGCGAGACCACCTGCGGCCCGAACACGGCGATCGGGTACCGCGTGGACGTCACCCCGCTGCAAATGGCATCGGTGTTCGCCACCATCGCCAACAACGGGGTGTGGGTTGAGCCACACATCGTGCAAGAGGTGATCAACCCCGACCTGACCCGCGAGCCGTACGAACCGGTCAAGCGTCCCGTACTCTCCGAGCACACCGCCCGCATCATGCAGCGTCTCCTCCAGGGCGTCGTTGAGTCGTCGCGCGGCACCGGTCGAAGGGCCGCAGTCGAGGGGTACACCGTGGGGGGCAAGACCGGGACGACGGAGAAATACCTCCAGGAACTCCAGGGCTACAGCGAGGACGATCGTATTGCCAGCTTCATCGGCTTGGCTCCGGTCACCGACCCTCAGATCGTCGTCGCTGTGGTGCTCGACTCACCCCACGGTCTCAACGAGGACGGTGACGAGCTCTACTTCGGCGGTGTCTCTGCGGCCCCCGTGTTCGCTGAGATCGCCGAAGCCGCTCTGCACCAGTTGGGGGTGGCCCCTGATGCCCGCTGACGTGACGGTTGCGGATGTGGCGGCCGCCCTCGGCGTCCCGAGCCAAGGCCCAAACCCCATCGTGCGCGACGTCCACCACAACTCGGCCGCGGTCACGCCCGGATCGTTGTTTGTTGCCGTCCGAGGGGTGACCAGAGACGGTCATGAGTATGTTGACGCTGCCCTCGCCAATGGGGCCGTGGCCCTCGTCGTCGAGGAGCCGAGTGATACCGAGGTGCCGCAACTCGTCGTTCCCAACGCCCGCGCCGCGCTCGGCGTTGCCGCCGCCACAGTGCATGGGCACCCGGCAGACCAGATGGTCGTTGTAGGGGTGACCGGCACCAACGGGAAGACCACCGTGACCCACATGATCGAATCGATCGTTGCAGCCGCAGGCCGTGTGCCCGGCCTCATCGGAACCATCGGCGCCCGCGTCGCCGGCGAGGCCGTTGAGTTGGCGCGAACGACGCCCGAAGCGAGCGACCTCCAGCGCCTACTGGCGCAGATGGCGGTCGCCGGTGTCGAGGTGGTCGCTCTCGAGGTCTCATCGCACGCGCTGGCGCTGCGACGGGTGGCCGGGGTGTGCTTCGAGGTCGTCGCCTTCACCAACCTCTCCCAAGACCACCTGGACTTCCACTCCGACATGGAGGACTACTACCTCACCAAAGCCGCTCTCTTCACTGAGGAATGCTCTCACCATGGCGTGGTGTGGACCGACGATCCCTACGGTGCCCGCCTTGCCGGAGAGGCCCAGCTTCCCCTCACCACGGTGGGGATCACCGCGGCCGATGTCGCCGCGACCGACGTGGTGTCTCGCCTCGAGGGGAGTAGCTTCACCATGATCATTGGGGGCGAGCGGCACAAGGTGAATCTGCCGATCCCAGGACGCTTCAACATCGCCAACGCTCTGATCGCTGCTGCTTGCGTCGTCGCCAGCGGCATGACGGCGACCGAAGCAGCCCGCGGCCTCAGCCTGCTCCCGGCGGTGCCGGGGCGCTTCGAGCTGATGCCGATCGAATCGCCGTTCACGCTGATCATCGATTACGCCCACTCACCCGACGCCATCGATGCCGTCATCACCGAGGTCCGCGCCCTCGATCCCGGCCGTATCACGGTTGTCGTCGGCGCCGGTGGTGATCGCGATCGCGACAAGAGGCCGCTGATGGGCGCGGCTGCTGCCCGTGCCGACCGGGTGATCCTCACCTCGGACAACCCCCGTTCCGAGGACCCGGCCCGCATTGCTTCCGAGGTAGCGACCGGCTTTGCGCCCGGCAGCGAATACGTCATCGAACTCGACCGGCGCCGCGCTATTCACTTGGCACTGGAGACCGCGGGCCCTGGTGACGTCGTGCTGGTGCTCGGCAAGGGCCACGAACCCGGTCAGGAGTTCGCAGACGGACGGGTCGAACCGTTCGACGACTCGGTTGTCGTGACTGAGGAGTGGGACACGATTGCCGCCGCAGCCTGGGGGTCGTCATGACGACACGTTTGGGCTGGTCCCTCGCCGAGGTGGCGGAGGCATGTGGCGGAGAGCTGCATGGGCCTGCCGATAGGGTCATCGGGCGGGTCGGGACCGACTCGCGTCACGTCGAGGCCGGCGAGCTGTTCGTGGCCGTGGTCGGAGAGAGTTTCGACGGGCACAAGTTCGCCGCCGACGCTCTCGACTCGGGCGCGGCGGCCGTTGTGGTCGACGCCGCCAGCGGGGTAGACGTCGCGCCGCGCATCGTTGTTGCCGATACCCTCGCCGCACTGCGCGATCTGGCAGCCAGACGACGCGCCGAACTCGCCGCGTCCGTCGTTGCCATCACCGGCAGCAGCGGCAAGACCTCGACCAAGGATCTTCTGGCGGCGGCCCTTCCGGGGGCCTGGGCATCGCCACGTTCGTTCAACAACGAGGTCGGCGTGCCGCTGACGGTGCTGCAGACCCCCGATGACTGCCGCTACCTCGTCGTCGAGGTCGGCTCGCGCGGCGTCGGGCACATCGATTGGCTGATGCCGGCGATTCGGCCCGATGTAGCCGTGATCACCAACCTCGGTGTCGTGCACCTCGAGACCTTCGGAACTGAG
>Ga0209567_10000895_pt1 | contig 16017 bp, 9 predicted proteins | sample COG_12_FD_184756 | JGI IMG/M metagenome (GOLD analysis project Ga0209567, IMG submission 184756) | Pelagic marine sediment microbial communities from the LTER site Helgoland, North Sea, for post-phytoplankton bloom and carbon turnover... | ecosystem: Environmental > Aquatic > Marine > Neritic...
GGCGTTCGACATCACGCCAGCGCGCCTCGTCGATGCAATTTACACGGAGCGCGGCGTCATCCGCCCGAAGATCGGCGAGCGTCCAGACGTGCTGCGAGGGTAGGTCAAAGTCGAAGCAGCGCGGCGCCCCAGTTCAAGCCGGCACCAAGGGCGAGAAAGCACAACAGATCGCCTTCGCGAATGCGGCCCTCACGTCGAAGCTCGTCGGTGAGGATGCCAATCGTGGCCGCCGAGGTGTTGCCGTAACGCGCGATGTTCGAAGGGATTTTTTCGGGAGGGATTCGAAGCGAATCTCGGACGGCTCGATTGATTCGGTCGTTGGCCTGGTGCGCGATGAAACAGTCGATATCGCCTTGGGAGACGCCGTGGGTTTCGCAGATCGATTTCACGGTGCGCGAGAGTGTTTGGACGGCTTTTTTGAGAAGGGAAGGGCCGCGCATCTGCGGAATGTGTTCCTCGGCGAGCAGTGCCTCCGGAGTGACGTAAGGAATGCGCCGAAAGCCAACCCCCGGAACGTACAAATGGTCGAAGGCGTCTCCGTCGCTGTGCAACTCGGCGCCGAGAAAACCGCCGTCCGGCGCCTGACTTTGCCGAAGGACCATCGCGGCGGCGCCGTCTCCGAAGACCACCGCCAGGCCTCGGTGCCGGTTCGCGCGCTCGTAGGCTTCCGTCGACGCCTGGCCCTCGGCTTCGGAACGCACGAGGTCCCAGTCCGACCAGGGCATGAAGCCGGCGTGAACCTCGGCGCCCACCAGTAGGATGGTCTTCGCAGCGCCGGTTTGGACGAGGGCGTTCGCCAGTTGCAATCCGTAGGGGATCGCCGCGCACTGTTGCCGAATGTCGAGCGCCGGGACGCCCGAGATCCCGAGCTTGGCGCCGAGAAGTGGTCCCGAGCCAGGAAAGAAGTGGTCGGGCGTCATGGTGGCGAAGATGATGTAGTCGATGTCCGATGCATCGAGCCCCGCATCGTCGATCGCCTGCTTGGACGCCTCGACGGCGAGGTCGCTCGGCCCTTGTCCGTCACGCGCGAAGTAGCGCTGCTTGATTCCGGTGCGTGCCTCGATCCATTCGTCGCTCGTGTCCATCACGCGGGCAAGGGCGTCATTCGGCACCGGTTCGCCAGGAAGATGGCGCCCGGTCCCGAGGATCGTCACGCCGCTCATGCGAGGATCTCGCCTTGCCAAAGGGCTTCCGGACCGCTGCGGCGGCGCACCAGACGTGAGCGCGCACCGTCGACGAGAACCTCGGGGGGCAGAGGCCGTGCGTTGTACATGCTCTGCATCTCCCGTCCGTAAGCGCCGGCTCCGCGAATCGCAAGTAAGTCGCCCTGGCTCACGGCTGGCAACGGGCGATCCTTCGCAACGAAGTCGCCCGACTCGCAGACAGGTCCGACGACGTCGACCGAAACGAGATCGGCGTGGGGGTCTGGCTCTGCGATGGGCATGATCGCGTGGTAGGCGCCGTAAAGCGCGGGTCGAATCAGCTCGGTCATGGCCGCGTCGACGATGACGAAGCGTCGATCGCCTTGCATCTTGGTGTACAAGACGCGCGTCAAGAGCACACCGGCATCACCTACCAGGGCTCGTCCGGGCTCGGTGATGATCTCAATCTCCGGGCGCAACATGCCGGAAGCTTCCAGGCCTTCGCGGATCGCTTCGCCGAACCGGGCGGCGGGCGGATAGGCGTCGACTTCTTTCCCGTAGTGCATGGGCCAGCCACCGCCTACGTCGATCGCGCCCAACCTCGCCCCTCGGTCGATGCAATGGCCGGCGAAGTTGCCGAGAATCTCGATCGCTTCGCGCAGTGGCCGCGGGGACGAAAGCTGCGAGCCGATGTGACAGGCGACCGCTTCGAGGTCGAGGTGGGGGCTCTTAAGCACACGGGGAACGATCGACTCGGCGACCGGAATCGCCAAGCCGAACTTCGACTCGCGAAGCCCCGTCGCGATGTAAGGATGGGTGTCGGCGTCGACATCCGGGTTGACGCGCAGGCCGATCGCCAGGGGACGACCGAGCTCCTGTGCGACACTTTCGACGACATCGAGCTCCTGGATGTTTTCGACGTGCAGAGCGCGAATGCCGGCGTTTGCGGCCGCCACGATTTCCTCGCGCCGCTTGCCGACCCCGCTGTAGACGATGCGCGCGGGCGGGAACCCTGCCTTGAGCGCGCGCTCCATCTCTCCTGCAGAGACGATGTCCGCACCGCAGCCCTGTGCGGCCAGGCGCGCGAGAACGGACAGATTGCCATTGGCCTTCACGGCGTACGCGATCAGGTGCGGCGCAAAAGCAAGCGCTTCGTCGATCGAGCGATAGGCGTCATCGATCGCAGCGCCCGAGTAGACGAACGCAGGGGTATCGACCTCGTTGGCGATCGATTCCAACGCCACGTCTTCGCAGACGAGCGCACCATCTCGATACGAGAACCAAGGCGATTCCGGAATGTGAACGTTGGACACGGCAGTCCTTTATGCGTCCCGGCGCGCCTGCAGTCGACCCCGGAGCTCGGCGATGGCAGCCGCCACCCGCCCACGGGCCGGCCCTCCGACCACATCCCGCCGCTCGACCGCGGATTCCATGTTCAGGGCGTAGAACACCGTGTCGTCGAACGCTTCGTGCGCGTCCTGGTAGGCCTCGAGCGGCAGCTCCGAGAGCGTCTTGCCCTCCTGGGCGGCTCTTTGAACCAGCTTGCCCGCGACATGATGCGCATCCCGGAACGGCACGCCTCGCAGCGCAAGCCAGTCCGCGACCTCGGTGGCATCCAAAAAGCCAGCCTGAAGGGAAGCCGCCATTCGATCTTTGTCGAACTTCGCCGAGCCGATCGCGCCACTCAGGACCGCGAGGCAATCGTGGACGGTGTCGAACGCATCGAAGACCGGGGCCTTATCCTCTTGAAGGTCCCGGTTGTAGGTGAGCGGAAGGCCCTTGAGCATGACCAAGAGGTTGACGAGGGAGCCGACCACTCGGCCCGTCTTGCCTCGCACCAGCTCCGGCATGTCCGGGTTCTTCTTCTGCGGCATGATCGACGAGCCCGTGGTGAATGCGTCGCTCATCTGCATGAACGCGAACTCCTGACTCGACCAGAGCACGAGCTCTTCGGAGATCCGCGAAAGGTGAACCGAGCAGATGGCGAGCGCGCTCACCGATTCGAGGAGAAAATCCCGGCTGCTGACCGCGTCGAGTGAGTTGCGCATGGCATGGTCGAACCCGAGCGCCTTGGCCGTGGCCTCTCGGTCGATCGGAAAGGTCGTGCCCGCAAGAGCCGCGCTGCCGAGCGGCGACTCGTTCATGCGCTTGGATGCATCGAGGAGTCGGTCGCGGTCGCGGTCGAGCATCTCGGCCCACGCCATGAGATGATGCGCCAGGCGAATCGGCTGCGCCCTCTGAAGGTGCGTGTACCCCGGCATCAGAAAGTCGAGGTGCCCATCGGCCTTGTCGACCAAAACCTCCAGCAGCGCGTCGATGTCCGCGACGACCGACGTGCAGGCCTCTCGCGTCCAAAGCCGCATGTCTGTGGCGACCTGGTCGTTTCGACTTCGACCGGTGTGGAGACGTCCGCCGGCGTCGCCGATTGCGTTCGTCAGCGCGGCCTCGATGTTCATGTGGACGTCTTCTTTGCTTTCGTCCCATTCGAACTCGCCCCGTTCGATCGAGGTGCGGATCGCTTCGAGGCCACCGACGATTTTGTCGGCGTCTTGCCTGGACAAGATCTTCTGGTCGGCGAGCATGCGCACGTGCGCAATGGATCCGTCGATGTCCTGGGGCCAAAGCCGACCGTCGACGTCCACGCTGGCGCTGAAGCTTGCTGCGATGGCGTCCAGCTCTTTTTCGAACCGGCCGCCCCATGCCTTGTCACTCATCGATCGTTCTCCGCTATTGCTGCATCGGCACACGCAGATCTACACGGCGAAGCAGGCGGGAGCCAGCCCGAAGCGTCCAGGCCTCGGTCAATACGGCACCCAGAGCGGCGATGACGGGGGTCATCCAACCGAAAGCGACACCGAGCACCACGACAACGGTGGCCAAGACACAGGCGCCGATGCTCCTCCAGGTCGCTCGGCGGACGGCCCGCGCGATCCAGAGCGCTCCGGCTGCATCGCGAACGTCGTGGCTTGCGACAACCACGCCCCGGTCCTCCAAGGCAGAGCCGACGAGCCTCAGCGAGATTGGAACATCGGCGGCGGCCAGCACCGGATCGTCTTCCCCACCACGGCCGATCGTCGCGGTCACGCCGCCGGTCTCGCGGAGCGCCCGAACCTCGGCGACGCGCTCGTGAGGCAGGAGCGGAGCCTTGACGCGCGGGGAGCCGAGATGTGCCGCGATGCGCTCGACCGTGCGGCGGTCGTCTCCAGACAAGATGACCACCTCGCAGGGGAGGTCTTCGATCCGCTGCACCGCGTCTCGCGCGCCGACGTGCATGGCGTCGAGCACTGCGACCAGCGCTTCGAGCCGGCCGTCGATCGCGATGAAGATCGGGGTCAGGCCTTCGTTCTCGATGTGTTCGGCGTCGCTGTCCGCCGTGGCGACGCTGATGCCTTCATCGAGAAGGAGCTGGCGGCGGCCGACGACGACCGGGACTCCACGAGAGGTCACCGCCGTGACGCCGAGGCCTTCGCGGACGCGCTGCTTGCGCACCGTGGCCGAGGCCCCGCCGTGCTCCTCTGCGTAGCGTCGGATCGCTCCGGCAATCGGGTGGTCCTCGGCAGCCTTCTCGGCAGCGGACGCGAGCCCGAGAACGAGGGCGAGGTCTGTCTCCCCGAGCGAATGAGCTTGCCGAACGATCGGCTCGCCCGCGGTAAGCGACCCTCGCAAAAGGATCGCGGTCGTGCTTGCGCGCCCTGCATCGCGCAGGGCGCGCGAGCTTCCAAAAAACATGCCGCGTCGGGCCGAAGCGAGCGCGCCGGCATCCAAGGGAACGTCGAGTGACGCCAGCAGAGCAAGCGTCGGGACCCCAAGGAGGAAGGTCGCGGCCCCGGCCGGACCGGCCCAGAGCAATGCAGCGATGCTCGCTGGCACCAACAGCAGCCAGCTCCAGTGCGTGACCGCAAAGCGTAGACGGGGCGCTGCCGCGAGCTCTTGGTGCATGGGTTTCCCGAGCTCGACCGCGCGAACGATGCCGCACTCTCGACTCGTGCGGCGAACACGGACGGTGACGGCGCCGTCGAGGACACGTGTGCCGGCCAGAATGAAGTCACCTGCGGTGTAGGCCCGCGAGTGCGCCGCGCTCGGGAAGCGCAAGGCCAGCCCCGAGCCCTCTTCGATCACCCCATCCGCTGGCGCGCGTTCGCCCTCGAGCACGACGACGAGATCTCCTTGGCGTAAGCTGGCCGCGGGGACCTCCTCGTAGGCGGAGGCGTCACCGGTCGGGACTCGCGCGTTGCGCGGCAGCGTTTCGCGGAGCGCCCGCGCTGCGTTTCGCAACGGTGCGGAGAACGAGGCATGAAGCCAGTTGCGCATCGAAACCGCGACGGCGGCGATGCCCGCGCCGATGAGTGACCAGCGTTGCGTCTCCGCGTCCGTGGACATCACCGCGGCGACGGAGGCGAGGACGAGGCCAATCGGCGCAACCACCCTGAGCGACGGGGTCGCTTGGATGTTCCGGAGTGGAATGCGTGCGTTCACCGCCGCGCAGAGCGCGATGAGGAACGCCGCCAACCAGCCGAGCTCTCGGCCCGGCGTCAGCAGAGTTAACGGAAGGGCCAGCAGCGCAAGGCCGGTCGCGAGGATCGGGTCATACTGGCCCGCGCGGCCGGATTCGCGGTCGCTTCCCGTCGCATCGTCCCTTGGCACCGTGGCTTCTCGCACGAGGTCCGGTATGGACGGGCGCTCGACGCGGGTTCGTTCGGAAGGCCGGCCCACGGGTGCGTCAAACTCACGATCGCCGAGCCCAAAGCGAACTTGGCACGCCTCGCCGCAAAAAAACCGGGCGCCGTCCTCTAGCCAAAGCACACGGCGGGCGCGAAGCGGGTCGACCGCCCGCCCGCAGGCGGGGCAAGGCTGAGACGGTAGCTGCGGCCGTACCGGTTGCATGGTTGAGGGCTCCTACGAGGAATCGACATCGGGTCAAGGACGCGGTAAGGGAGCGCCCGGAGGCAAGATGACGACGCGTGTAGAAACCGACTCGATGGGCCCGATCGAGGTGCCTGCGGACAAATACTACGGGGCGCAGACGATGAGGTCGCGCATGAACTTCCGAATCGGCACGGAGCGTATGCCGATCGAAGTGGTTCGCGCATTTGGAATCCTCAAGAAGGCTGCCGCACTCACCAACCGCGACCTCGACAACCTGGATGACGACGTCTGCAAATTGATCGTGCGTGCGGCCGACGAGGTCATCGAAGGGAAGCTCGACGCGCACTTCCCGCTGGTCGTTTGGCAGACCGGTTCCGGAACGCAGTCCAACATGAACGTCAACGAGGTCATCTCGAACCGAGCGATCGAGCTTGCTGGCGGCGAAATGGGCAGCAAAAAGCCAGTGCACCCCAACGATCACGTCAATCGATCGCAGTCGTCCAACGACACCTTTCCGACCGCTATGCACATCGCAGCGGTCCTCGCGGTCGAAGGGATGATCCCCAAGGTTCGGCTGCTCCGCGACACGCTCGACAGCAAGGCCAAGGCGTTCGCGCACATCGTGAAAATCGGTCGGACCCACCTCCAAGACGCCACGCCGCTGACGCTCGGGCAGGAGATCAGCGGCTGGGTCTCCCAGATCGACCACGGCCTGGCGGCGGTCGAGGCCACGATGCCTCAGCTTCGCGAGCTGGCGCTCGGAGGGACGGCGGTCGGGACCGGCCTGAACACGCACCCGAAGTATGCCGACAAGGTAGCGGCGAAAATCGCCGAGCTCAGTGCCGCGGCTTTCGTGTCGGCGCCGAATAAGTTTGCGGCGCTTGCCGCACACGACGCGTTCGTCGGCACCAGTGGCGCGCTCAAGCAGCTCGCGGTGGCGCTGATGAAAATCGCAAACGACGTGCGCTGGCTTTCCTCGGGCCCGCGGTCGGGCATCGGCGAGATTCGAATTCCGGAGAACGAGCCCGGAAGCTCGATCATGCCGGGCAAGGTCAACCCTACGCAGTGCGAAGCGATGACGATGGTGTGTACCCAGGTCATGGGCAACGACGCGACGATTGGAATCGCAGGGTCGCAGGGCAACTTCGAGCTCAATGTGTACAAGCCCGTCATGGCCTACAACCTGCTTCAGTCGATTCGTCTGCTCGGCGACACCTCTCAGAGCTTCAACGACCACTGCGCGGTGGGCATCGAGCCGAATCTCGAGACGATCGACGACAAGCTTCGCCGTTCGTTGATGCTGGTGACGGCTTTGAACCCGCTCGTCGGCTACGACAACGCCGCCAAGATCGCGAAGCACGCGTACAAGCAGAACACGACCCTCCGAGAGGCTGCGATCGAGCTTGGTCTGCTCACCGGCGAGCAGTTCGACGAAGCGGTACAGCCCGAAGATATGGTAGGCCCCCTCAAGGTATGAGCGTCGAGATCAAACAGCATCAGCCGGGCCAGGACCTGAAGGACTTCATTCAAGTCGCGTTCGACGTGTACGCGGACGATCCGGCCTGGGTGCCGCCGCTCAACATGGAAATCACCGACCGGCTGACGCCCGAGAAGAACCCGTTCTTCGAGCACGCGGAAGTTGCGCTCTTCACCGCGTGGAAAGACGGGAAGGCGGTGGGACGGATTTCGGCGCAGATCGATCACGAACATCTGCGGATCCACAAAGACAATGCCGGCTTCTTCGGCTTCTTCGACACGGTCAACGACCAGGAGGTGGCGTCGGCTTTGGTTGCTGCCGCCGAGCAATGGCTCGCAAGCCGGGGGATGACGCTGATGCGCGGCCCGTTTTCGCTTTCGATCAACGAGGAGACCGGGATGCTCGTTGAAGGGTTTGATTCGCCTCCGACGATCATGTCGCCGCACCACCGCTCGTATCAAGGCGCGCTTGCCGAAGGGGCGGGGCTTCAGAAGGCGAAGGACTGCTACGGCTGGAAGCACCAAGTGCAGCCGGCACCTCCGCGTGCCCAGAGAGCCTGGGAAGCGATCACCAGCTTGCCCGAGGTTCGATTCCGCTCGGTGAGCCCGCGCAAGCTCAAGAAGGAAGTCCACGACATCCTCGACGTCTTCAACGACGCCTGGCAGCACAACTGGGGGTTCGTTCCTGCCACGGACTCCGAAGCGAAGAAGATGGCAGCCGACCTGCAGCTCATCCTCGACAAAGAGCTCTCCTTCTTTGCCGAGATCGATGGGCAACCGGTTGCGATTTGCGTCTGTCTGCCGAACCTCAACGAAGCGATTTTCGACTTCAATGGCAAGCTCGGCCCCGTCACCATTCCAAAGCTGATCTGGCGATTGAAGATTCGGCACCCGAAGTCGGCGCGCCTGATGTTGCTCGGCATCCGCACCGAGCTACGCGGCAAGAAGCGCTATGCCCCGTTGGCGATGGCCGTCATCGCCGAGCTGGTGCGACGCGGCCTCAAGCAAGGCTACGAATGGGCCGAGCTCGGTTGGACGCTCGAAGACAACCGGCTCATCAACGCGGCCATCCGCAGCATGGGTTCTACGATTTACAAGCGCTATCGCATCTTCGAGAAGCCGATCGGCGCCTAGCGGCGGATTTCGAGTTGTTCGCCGTCGGTGGCGATGATGACTCCGCCGCGCAGATCGGTTCGGAACACCGATGCGCCGGCTTCGCGTAACCGCGCGATCACCGCAGGGCTGGGGTGGCCGTAACGATTGCCTGCGCCACAGCTGATTACCGCGAAGGAAGGGCGGATGGCCGCGACGAGGACAGGCGAGGTGGAAGTCCGGGACCCGTGGTGGCCGACTTGCAGCACGTCAGCGTGTTGGAGGCGCCCGGACCCGACGAGCGCGTGCTCCGATTCGCGCTCGAGGTCGCCGGTGAACAAAAAGGAGCGTCGTCCGTAGGCGAGCCGGAGCGCGATCGAGTTGTCGTTGAGGCTCAGCGCTGCGTCGTAGCGGGGGCAGGGCCACAGGACCTCGAGCTCCGCGCCCCCGAAATGCCGAGTGGTGTCGCAGAGCTCGGGCGCGAATCGAAGCCTGCTGCCGCGCGCCATGGCCGAGGACAGAAGCTCTGCCATGGCGCCGTCGCGCTCTTCGGTGACCAGCTGCCCGTTGAGCCAGATCTCGCCGATTTCGATCTCGCCGAGCAAGTCGCGCAGGCCACCGTAGTGATCGGGGTGCCCGTGCGTAATCACCAGAACGTCGATTCGTGAGCGGCGGCGGGCGTCAAGGAGGGCACGGAGCTCACGCGCTGCGGGATGACGTCCGCCTTGACCGGTGTCGACGAGCACGAGCTGTCCATCGGGAAGATCGATGAGGGTTGCGTCACCTTGGCCGACGTCGACAAAGGAAACGCGAAGCACATCTCGCGGCTGCTCGCGAGCGATGAGCAGTTGGTCTGCCGCAAGCCAGAGGAGGGCCGCGGAAGCGAGAACGGCGACGCGCTGTTGCCAGGTTTGGCTGAGCAAGAGAAGCAGGCAGGCCGCCACGATGAGCAGGCCCTGCGCGACGTCGGGGGGCGGGAGCCGTCGCGTGAGTGTCAGCGGGACGAACGCGTCGCAGATCGAGAGCAGGATGTGCACCGCGATCGTCAGAGCCGCTCCCACGAGCTCGGCGACGGCAGGCATCGACGCGGTCAGGGCAAAGAGATGCGCCAACGGAATCACGATCAAGCTTCCGAACGGGAGAACGACGATGTTGGTGAGCCAACCGATCAGCGGCACGCCGCCGAACCACCACCAAACCATCGGTGTCGTGGCGACCAAGGTTCGCGCGCTGATGATCGCGGAGGAGCGAAGGCGGCGCCAGCGTATGGTCGGGGAGATGCGCGGTGCGCTCAGAATCGAGGTCGTGGCGACGATCGAAAGAAGAAAGGCCGGCCGCAGGGCCATGGCTGGGTCCGGCGCGGAGAGCAGTAAGGCCGCTCCCGCGGTCACGGCGGTCGCAGACGGGCGACGGTCGAGGACGACGAAACACCAAGCCAGTGCCGCCGTGATCGCAGCGCGCCACGCGCTCGGCGAGCCGCCTGCAAAGAGGGCGTGCAACAGGGTCAGCGGGATGCCGACCGCCGCAGCCAGGCGACGCGGATCGAAACCAAGCGCGAGACCGCGGAGCAACCAGTGCATCGAACGAACCAAGGTTCCGCTGACCAGGGCGATGTGGAGCCCGGACACGGCAAACAGGTGGGCCAGCCCCACGGCCGCAATCGTCTTGCGCTGCTCGTAGCCAAGCGCGGCGCCGTCGCCTAGAACCAGCGCACGGGCCACGCCCGCAACGTCGGGCGGCAATCCGTCGTCCATCTGTGCGCGCACGCCGGCGCGGGCCCGATCGATTTGGGCCGCCCACTTGGGTACCTCGACGAGCTCGAGCGCGGCTGGGTCGACCCAATGAGCCCAGCAGCCGCCGCCGCGTGCTGGAGAGAGGTTTGGATGGGGAGACGGATTGCGGAGCTCTGTGCGGGGACGGAGATCAGCCTGGAGCACGATGGTGCTTCGAGGAGGGGGCGGGGCGGCCCCGACAACCCGAGCGGTCAATTGCAGGCCACTCGGCACGGCTTGCCCGGACTCCAAGAGGCGACCTTGGAGCACGCGCATTCGAACGCGGTTGCCCTCCGCCCCATGCCGGACCGATTCGACACGGGCGCTCAGCCGTGCTTCGCCACGCACCGAGCAGCTCGGAGGCAGCGAGGCCGAAACTCCCAAGCCGCAGCAGAACGCGAGCACGGCAAGCGGCGCACCCCACGATCGCGCGCCGAGCTCGCGACCATGGGACGCGATCAGCAGCGAGCCGGCGAGGCCCCAGCCGGCGAAGAGCGGACCCCAACCGGGCTGCCATTGCGCACCCAGGCACAAGCCGCCCAACCATCCGGTCGCGATCCACGCAAGCACAGCAGTTCGTCCAGCAAGCTGCGTGCCGACCGCGAACGCGTTGGAACAGGAGCGAAACTCTCACCTCAGCTGGCGGCCGTCAGCGGCGGCCTGGCGGTTCGGCGGCGACCCGCGGGGGTTCGCGGATAGCCATAGTGTCACGGTCCGTTGCACTCCCATCGGCGCTTGCTAAAGCCCACGGCGGGACGCGGCGCGCGTCAGAAGGGACTCCAATGACGACCAAGTGGATATACACGCTGGACGAGATCGATCAGGCCGAAGCGGCCGTGGACGGCAGCTGGGATCGCGTGCGCGGCCTGCTCGGCGGCAAGGGTGCGAACCTAGGAGAGATGAACCGACTCGGCGTTCCCGTTCCGCCGGCGTTCACGATCACCACCGAGGCGTGCAACAGCTATCTGGCCGGTGGTCGCAAGCTACCCGAAGGTTTGTGGGATCAGGCGTTGGCCGCGCTCCGCACCATGGAGCAGAAAACCGGAAAGCGTTTCGGGGATCCGACCAACCCGCTGCTCGTGTCCTGCCGCTCAGGCGCGAAGTTTTCGATGCCCGGCATGATGGACACCGTCCTCGACATCGGCCTCAACGACGAAGTCACCGAGGGCATGATCAAGCTGACCGACAACGAGCGCTTCGCATACGACTCTTACCGGCGGCTGATTCAAATGTACGGCACCGTGGTTCTCGGTGTGCGCGACGAGCCCTTCGAAGACGTGCTCGCGCACCACCGCGAGCGGCGCGGGGTCAGCAGCGATGCGGACCTGACCGGGGAAGACTTTCGATCGATCGTGGGCGAGTTCAAGGACATCGTGCGCCGGCAAGCTCGGGTTGGCTTTCCGTCGAGTGCGGAGGAGCAGCTCCGGATGGCGATCTTGGCCGTGTTCGATAGCTGGAACGGCAAGCGCGCACGCGACTACCGAGAAGCCGCCAACATCGCGCACGACCTCGGCACCGGGGTGAACGTCGTCACGATGGTGTACGGCAATCTCGGCGAAAGCTCGGGAACCGGCGTGGCGATGTCTCGCAATGCGACCACGGGCGAAAACGTGCTCGAAGGCGACTACCTCATTGACGCGCAAGGCGAAGACGTCGTGGCAGGAACCCGTCCGACCAAGCCGCTGCAGCAGCTCCATGGCGAAATGCCTGAGATCTACGACGAATTCAAGGGGATCGCGCGGCGGCTCGAGCGTCACTACCGCGAGATGCAGGACATGGAGTTCACCGTCGAGCGCGGCAAGCTGTGGATTTTGCAGACGCGGACCGGCAAGCGTACCGCGCAGGCGGCTGTCCGGATCGCAGTCGAGCTCGCGGACGAGGGCCTGATCACCCGCGAGGAAGCGGTGTTGCGAGTCGCGCCCGAGCAAATCGAGTTCTTTCTCCATCCGCAGTTCTCGGCTGCCTCCAAGGCGGGACATCCAGTGATCGCAGTCGGATTGAACGTCTCTCCGGGGGCGGCCACCGGCGTGGTGGCGTTCGACCCCGACCTCGCCGAGCGCTGGGCCAAGGAGAGCAAGCGCGATGTCTTGCTGGTCAGGCCCGAGACCAAGCCCGACGACGTGCACGGAATGCTTGCGGCGAAGGGGATTCTGACTTCGAGCGGCGGGCGAACGAGCCACGCTGCCCTCGTCGCGCGTCAGTTTGGAAAGCCGGCGGTCGTCGGGGCCTCCGAGCTCAGCATCGATCTTGGCACGCGGGTCATGACGGTGGGGCGACAGGAAGTCAGAGAAGGCGACTGGATTTCAATCGATGGCACTACAGGCGAGGTGTTCACCGGCAAGCTCGAAACGGTCGTGCCCGACATGGAGGACGAATGGCTCTCGCGCCTCATGGGCTGGGCCGACGAGTTTCGTCGTCTCGGGGTGCGCGCGAATGCAGACTACCCGGAGGATGCGGTGCGAGCACGCAAGTACGGCGCGGAGGGCATTGGACTGTGCCGCACCGAGCACATGTTCTTCCAGGCCGAGCGGTTGCCCACTGTCCAGCGGATGATCACCACCCGTTCGCCTGCCGAGCGACGCGAAGCGGTCGACGCCCTCCTTCCATTTCAGCGCGCCGACTTCGCCGGCCTGTTCCAGGCGATGGACGGGCTGCCCGTCATCATTCGGCTGATCGATCCACCCCTCCACGAGTTTCTGCCCGGGTTCGAAGAGCTGACGCGCGAGCTCACCGACCTTCAGATCCAAATCACCAATGCACGAAACCTGGAAGAAGTCGAAGGAATCAGCGCCAAGCTTCTGGAAACACAGGCAATGCTCGACAAGGTTGCATCGCTCAAAGAGGCCAACCCGATGCTGGGTCTCCGCGGCGTGCGTCTCGGCATCCTGATCCCGGAGCTGACGCGAATGCAGGTGAGGGCGGTGTTCGAGGCCGCCTGTGAGGTGACGCGCGACGGCTGCAAGGCGATTCCCGAAATCATGATCCCGCTCACCAGCCACGTGAACGAGCTTCGCCGGCAACGCGAGGTGCTCGAAGCCGAGGCCAAGAAGGTGATGCAAGAGCAGGGCGTCGACGTCAAATATCAGTTCGGCACCATGATCGAAGTCCCGCGTGCAGCCTTAACGGCCGATGAAATCGCCGAGTACGCGGAGTTTCTCTCGTTTGGAACCAACGACCTCACTCAAACCACGTTTGCGATGAGCCGCGATGACGCCGAATCGGGCTTCCTCATGCGCTACCTCAGCGAAGGCATCCTTCCGGCGAACCCCTTCGCCACCCTCGACGAGGCTGGCGTCGGCAAGATCATGCGGATGGCGGTCGCCGAGGCGCGCAAGACCCGCCCGAACATCGAAACCGGCGTCTGCGGCGAGCATGGCGGCGACCCGGCGTCGATCGCCATCTGCGACCGCCTCGGCCTCGACTACGTCAGCTGCTCTCCTTTCCGCGTTCCGATCGCAAGGCTCTCGGCGGCGCAATCCGCGCTGAGGTCTCGAGCCGAGACCTAGGCTGCCCGGCGACCGCTCGGGAGGCGCTTCTACGCGTAGTAGGCGATCGCGGTGAGGGTCGCCGCATAGGTGATCAGAAGCACGATGGCGTCCGGTTCTAGCCGCCGGAAACGGGTCCGTTCCGATTCGCCGACGATGGCGGCCACGGCGATGGCCATGAGCAGAATCGCGCCGATCGCGGAGACGATTTGCGATTGGGAGACCGCGGCGAGAATCGGCCCCTCGGTGTAGGCGATGTCGGCAAACAGGAGCACGCTCATGTTGGCCACGTTGCTGCCGAATAGATTGCCGACCGCCATGTCGTAGGCGCCGATGCGTACCGACGCGATGGAGGCGATGAGCTCGGGTAGGGAGGTCGTGACCGCCAAGAGCACAGCGCCCAAGAACGTTTGCGCGATGCCCGTTGAGTCGGCGATGACTTTGACGCTGAGGGTGACCACGGGTGCCGTGAGCAAGATCATCAAGGCCGCCCCTGCAAAGCGAGCCCAGAGGCTCCGCGTCGATCGTTCCGCGGCTTTCTTACTCCAGCCGGTGGGCTCCTGGACTGAAACCTTGGGCACCTCGAGACCCGGCCGCGCCAGCAGCGGCATCCGGCTGAACCATGCAATGGACGCCGCGTAGAGCCCGGCGATCAGGATCGGAGTGATGCCAACCCATCCGATGCTAATCGTGCTCTGCGTGAAGATGCTCAGCGCAACCATCGCCGTGAGCGCGATCGCCACGGCAGCCACCCGTGCATGACCAAGCTCCACCGAAGGCCACACCCGTCCCCGGTAGAGCAGATCGATGCATGCAAGGATTGCCATGTTCGCCATCGAAGAGCCGAACAGATCGCCAAGCGCAAGGTCCGGTGCCCCCGCCCTGGCCGCAGTCACTTCGGTGACCAGCTCCGGCAGCGAAGTCGCAAACGCCAAGAGCAAGGTCCCAACGAAAAGCCGACTCATCTTCGTCCGCTCCGCAATCTGGTCCGCATACCCAGCCAGCGAAGCCCCCGCCCGCACCAACACAGCCGCACTCACGACAAACACCACAACGGCCTGCCACAAACCCATCCCGCCTCTCTACCACAAGGGGGACACTCTCCGGGTACGCAACCCACCAGAGTTACACATCCTTTCAGGCAAAGATCGCAGCGACCCATAATTCCGCACTGGAACGGCTGCAGTTGCGAGAACGTCGATCGGGCGCGTAGCACCTTCGCCGCCATGATACCGTGTCGCCATGCGGCTTCTGGTCTACGGAGCAGGCAATATCGGAAGTCTCTACGCGGCGCGGCTGGCACAGAGCTCGCAAGACGTTGCCATCCTGGCGAGGGGGACGCGTTTCGAGCAGATCCGCCAACACGGGATCGAGCTCGAGGACGGGGTCTCCGGGCAACGAGCCACGACGTCTCCCGAGGTCGTGGCTCGTCTCGATCCAAACGATGCGTATGATGTCGTGCTGGTCGTCCTGCCCAAGCACCGGCTCGCGGAGGTGTTGCCCGTGCTAGTCGCGAACGACCGCACGCCGAGCGTCATGTTCTTTGGCAACAACGCGGCGGGACCGGACGCGATGACCGATGCCATCGGTCGCGACCGCGTGCTTCTCGGGTTTCCTGGCGCCGCTGCCGTGCGCCGAGGTGACGCCATCCGCTACGTCATCACGTCGGCGCGCGAACAGCCAACGACCATCGGTGAGCTCGACGGCAGCAAGTCCGCCCGCATCGTCGCCATTGCGTCTGCGCTCCGAGGGGCTGGGTTTCCCGTCTCGGTATGTACGAATATGGACGCGTGGCTGAAGACCCACGTGGCCGAGATTCTCCCCACCGTATGCGCGCTCTATCAGGCGGGAGGTCAGCCTGAACAGCTGGCGAGCAGCGATGAGGCGCTCCGTTTGATGCTTCGATCCATTCGCGAGGGCTATCAGGTGCTGCGCGCTAACGGCGTACCCATCACGCCCGGCAATCACCGCGTGTTCGAATGGCTGCCCGAGTCGCTTCTCCTGTTCTTGATGCGCCGCATGGTGAAATCCGAGACCACAGCGATCAAGCTCGGCCACGCGGAGCAGGGGCGGGCGGAGTGGCAACGCTTAGCGAAAGAGTTTCGTTCGCTCATCGAACGGGCGGATGTTCCGACGCCCTCGATCGACGCCGCGCACCGTCACCTAAGCCCGGCCTCGGCCGCG
>Ga0209567_10000896_pt1 | contig 16012 bp, 16 predicted proteins | sample COG_12_FD_184756 | JGI IMG/M metagenome (GOLD analysis project Ga0209567, IMG submission 184756) | Pelagic marine sediment microbial communities from the LTER site Helgoland, North Sea, for post-phytoplankton bloom and carbon turnover... | ecosystem: Environmental > Aquatic > Marine > Neritic...
TCTGACAGCGCCAGTTCAGGCCGCCGATGAATATCGAACTGTAGCCGTTGCCGACCCGTACCTGGAAATGCGTACGGGGCCCGGCCGCGGCTACCCGATATACCATGTCGTCGACCGCGGCGAGTCCGTGGACATCATCATGCAGCGCACCGACTGGTTCCAGGTGCGCGCTGCAAACGGCAAGGAAGGCTGGGTGGACCGCGATCAAATGGAGCTGACTCTGCAGCCCGACGGCGACCAGGTGAGCTTCGAGCGTGCCAATCTTGGGGACTTCACCAACGCCAAGTGGGAGGCCGGGCTACTGTCGGGCGACTTCGGTGGCTCGAACATCATCTCGATGTACGGTGGCTACTCGCTCAACCCGTACGTTTCGGTCGAGTTCTGGGGTTCACGAATACTGGGCAACAGCTCCAATGGCTGGATGGCCAGTGTCAATGTCGTTCACGAAACCTGGCCGGATTGGCGTGTGTCGCCGTTCTTCACGCTGGGCGCGGGTGCGATTCGTACCGAGCCCAAGACAACCATCGTGGCTACGGAAGATCGTACTGACCAGATCGGGCACGCAGGCGCGGGATTCCGGGTTTATGCGACGCGACGTTTCCTGTTGCGGGCCGAATACAAGAGCTACGTGGTGTTCACGAGCCGAGACGAAAATGAGGAAATTGAGGAATGGAAAGTCGGTTTCGCGTTCTTTTTCTAATCGTTGCAATCGTAGGCCTGTCGGGCTGTGCGGCAACGAAGAACCTTTTCGGTTTCGGTAACGAGGAGGCGCCCCCACCGTCGGCAGAGGGGCCAGGCCAGGTTATCGATCCCGAGGTCGAACGTCGTGAGATCAAGGAGCCCGCAATCGACCGCGAGGACTTCGAGCTGGGTGCCTTCGCGGGCGTAATGGCTGTCGAAGACTTCGGCTCGGATGTAGTGTACGGAGTCCGGCTCGCTTACCACATTACCGAAGGATTCTTCGTCGAGGGCACGGTTGGCCGCACGGATACGGGTCTCACGAGCTTCGAGGAACTCTCCGGCGGCGCCAGGCTCATCACCGACAGCGAGCGCCAATACACGTATTACAACCTTAGTCTCGGCTACAACGTATTGCCGGGAGAAGTGTTCATGGGCGAAGGACGCGCGTACAACTCGGCCCTCTACCTGATCGGCGGGCTCGGCTCGACCGAGTTTGCGGGAGACGATCGTTTCACGGTCAATTTCGGATTCGGCTATCGGTTGCTGTTGTCCGATTCGGTCGCCATGCATATCGATTTTCGCGATCACCTCTTCGACATCGATCTACTGGGCGAAGAGAAGACGGCTCACAACCTGGAAGGGCATTTCGGCTTCACGGTGTTCTTCTGAGGAAGAGATCACGGTTTGAGGCCGTATCCCCGGGATAAAGTGGTGTTATGGAAAAAAGATTCTTAACAATTGGACGAATTTTGCTGCCGTTGCTTGTCATCGGTGGCTTGTCCGGATGCAGCAACATCGAGCCCTGGGTCAAGCCTTACGAGCGTGACAGGCTTGCAGATCCGATCATGGCGCTTGACGGCGATCCGGTGTCATCGTCTTACCTGCTGCACGTTTACGAGGCTCGTGAAGGTTCGCGCGGTGGCGAAGGCGCGGCCGGCGGCGGCTGCGGTTGTAACTAGGAGGCTCCGACCTGCGATGACGATGCGCCGCGTATTCCTGCTTGCATTGCTGATGTCGTCCCTGGGCAAGGTCCACGCTGGTGTGCTGCCCGAGGATCGCTCGGACATGCTCTACCATCGCTACGAGGGCGGTGGCGTATTGATTGACGGCCCGTCGGTCCTCGTTCGCAAGCAGGTTGGCAAGAGTCTTTCGCTTGTCGGTAACTACTATGTCGACCATGTGAGTTCCGCGTCGATCGATGTCGTGACGACGGCGAGCCCCTATACCGAGGAACGTACGCAGTGGTCGCTCGGTGTGGATTACCTGCGCGGCAATACGACGATGCGTGTTGGCTATACCAGTAGTGAAGAGTCCGACTACGATGCCGCGACCTACAACTTGTCAGTTAGCCAGGACATGTTCGGCGCGCTGACTACGCTCACGCTGAGCTATGCACTGGGCGATGATACCGTTGGTAAGTCGGATGACCCGGACTTCGAGCGCGACCTCGACAAGCAGGCCTACGGCGTCGGCCTGACGCAGATCATCACCAAGAACCTGATCGCGACGCTCAACTTCACGACGATGACCGACGAGGGCTACCTCAACAACCCGTATCGCTCGGTCCGTTATTTCGATCCGGGCAGCGCACTGGGCTACAGCTACGAAGGCGAGCTGTATCCCAACACCCGTACGAGCAATGCTGTCGGTATTCGCGCCCGGTATTTCCTGCCGTATCGCGCTGCGATCGAGGGCGAGTATCGTTTCTTTACCGATACCTGGGACATCGATAGCCATACGGCGTCGTTGACCTATATTCATCCATGGCGCGAATTCACGTTTACGGGCAAGGTCCGCTATCACGACCAGACCGGTGCGCACTTTTATCGCGATATCTTCCCGCGGGCGCAGGCGACCAACTTCAGGGGTCGAGACAAGGAGCTGAGTCCGCTGACGAGTACGACCGTTACCGTGAAAGCGTCCTACGAATTCCTCAACGATGCAGACGGCTGGGGATTCATCAAGAAGGGGTCGGTGACGGCCGCGGCTGATTTCCTGATGATCGACTACGACGACTTCTCTGACCTGCGTCCCGGCGCACCGCTTGGTGAAGAGCCTCTCTACGAGCTCGATGCCAACGTCTACCAGATATTCATCTCGTTCTGGTACTAGAAAGAGGGGACAGTGACCCTAATTCAAGGAATTAGGGTCACTGTCCCCAACTCCCCTGGTGGTACGATTGGGCGTCCTTTCGCAAGGGTTCGCCAGATGCTGACCATCATCGTTATCGTTATCGTTCTCGTGACCATCGCCGCGCTCGGCGTGGTCCTGTACAACCGCCTGATACGAAGTCGCAACCGTGTCGACACGGCCTGGAGCGATATAGACGTGCAGCTGCAGCGCCGCCATGACCTGATTCCACGCCTGGTTACCGCCGTCGATCAGTACGCAAAATACGAACGCGCGACGCTCGAGGCCGTGACAGAGCTGCGCGCCGAGGCCATGCAGGTCGCCGATGTGCGGGCCAAGGGGCGTGTCGAGGAGAAGCTCAGCGCGGGCATCGAACGCATCATCGCTCTTGCCGAGAACTATCCGGACCTCAAGGCCAATGAGAATTTTCTCAAGCTGCAGAACCAGCTCGTCGAGACCGAGAACTACCTGCAGTTCGCCCGCCGTTACTACAACGGTTCCGTCCGGGACTACAACACGATGACCGAGACCGTGCCGTCGAATATTATCGCGGGCTGGTTCCGGTTCGGGGCACGTGATTTCTTCCAGAAGACGTCCGACGAAGCGGCCAACGTCCCGCTCGTCAAGCTGGGTACCGTCGAATGATACGACTGGTTTTGCTGCTGCTGGCGCTGCCACTCAGTGTCCTGGCCGACGAGCGCATCCTGAGTTTCCACAGCGACATTCGCGTCATGACCGATGGCATGATCGAGGTCACCGAGAGAATTACCGTGCGCGCCGAGGGCAATCGTATCAAGCGCGGCATCTATCGCGATTTTCCGACCGAATATGAAGACAGGCTTGGCAACGAGTACCAGGTTGCGTTCACACCCAGGGCCGTGCTGCGAAACGATCAGAGCGAGCCCTACCACACCCAGACTATCAGGCGCGGCGTCAGGACCTATTTCGGCAGCGCCAACCGGTTCATTGAACACGGTGTGCACGAGTATACGTTCCGTTACGAAGCCAGCCGCATGCTCGGATTTTTCGAGGAACACGATGAGCTGTACTGGAACGTGACAGGCTTCGACTGGACGTTCCCGATCGACAAGGCCACCGCGACCGTTGTCCTCGACTTCGACGCACCTTTGTCGGGCATCTCCTTTGAAGCCTACACGGGGCCGTTCGGGGCCCGCGGCAACGACTACAAGTCACACATCGATTCGTCGCGCAGCGTGCACTTCGAAGCGACGAAGCCGCTTTCTCCCGTCAACGGCATTACGATCGTCGTTGCCTGGCCAAAAGGCCTCGTCGATGAGCCGACTCGCGCCGACCGGGTCGGATGGCTATTGAAGGACAACAAGAACCTGCTGGCCGCGGTCATCGGCTTTCTGCTGTTGCTCACCTACTACGTTCCCGTGTGGCGCAAGCACGGCAGGGACCCCGAGGAGGGTGTGGTTGTGACGCGTTACGAGCCTCCGTCGGGATTCTCGCCCGCGTCGCTGCGCTACATCCGCCAGATGTACTACGACGACAAGGTCATGACGGCAGCTGTGGTGAATCTCGCGGTTAAGGGTTACCTCGAGATCAAACGGAGTGGCAGCAAGCACTGGCTCATAAAGACAGAGTCGGACTTGCTGCGGCCGGAGCTGGCTGCCGGGGAGCGCGAACTGCTCGCCGGGCTTTTCAGGGACGGCCCGGAAATCGAGCTCGATGACAAGAATCACCGCACACTCGGCAAGGCGCGTGCTGCGCATAGCGATTCTCTCAAAGACGACTACAAGAGCAAGTATTTTCGTACCAACGGGCTGCTCAACATCCCGGCCAGCGCGATCGTTCTCGGCACGACACTTGTCGCAGTCAACATCGGGCGCGGCGCGACGCCGCTGGTGATCGCAGTCATCGTCCTGTCCTTCCTGACAACGGCCTTCTTCGCCATCATCATGAAGCGCCCGACAATCCGCGGCCGCAAGGTGCTCGACGAGATGCTCGGATTCAAGGACTTTCTCGAGATCGCCGAGAAAGAAGAACTGAACTTGAGGAACCCGCCCGAGAAAACGCCCGAGCTGTTCGAGATGTTCCTGCCGTTTGCGCTGGCACTTGGTGTCGACCAGCAGTGGTCCGAGCGGTTCGCAAGTCTGCTCGCATCGATCCGGGACCCGAACGGCGACGCCTATCGCCCGAGCTGGTACAACGGTTCCTGGAACAGTTCGAATTTGTCCAAAACAACCAACAAGCTGTCGGGGAGCCTCAACTCCGCCATCGGTTCGTCGGTTTCACCGCCCGGCTCGTCTTCGGGCAGCGGTGGCGGCGGCTCGTCGGGCGGTGGTGGTGGCGGCGGCGGGGGAGGCGGATGGTAGCGCACGCACGGAAATTACTTGTTTCATGCCTGGTAGTACTGGCTGCCTGCGGTCAATCGGAGCAGGCCGTTCCGACAGATGCGGCAGATCGCGTTTATCTCAACGGTGCCGTTTACACGGTCGACGCCGAGCGCAGCTGGGCCGAGGCTGTCGCCACAACAAGCGGCCGCATCGTCTATGTTGGTGACAACCAGGGCGCCGGGGCGTACATGGGTCCCGAAACGGAGATTATCGATCTCGTCGGGCAGATGATGTTGCCGGGTTTCCACGACTCGCACATCCACATACTCACCGAAGTCCTGTCGGACGAAGAGTGTGATCTCCTGCGAATTGAATCGCTCGAAGAAGTGGCCGCCAGGCTCGAGGAATGTACGGCGCTGCCCGGGCATGGCGACGAGCGCTGGATAACCGGCGCTGGCTGGGGCGAATGGCTGTGGCCCGAGGCCAACCCGCAGAAGGGACTGCTCGACCTGCTGTATCCCGATCGACCTGTCTACCTGCCGTCGAGTTTCGGTCACGCGGCCTGGGTGAACAGCAAAGCGCTGGAGATCGCCGGCATCGACGCCGATACCGAGGATCCGCCGGCGGGCGTCATCGAGCACGATCCCGAGACCGGCGAGCCTAGTGGTACCTTGCGGGAAAGCGCGATGACGCTGGTCAGCGAGAAGATTCCGCCGTTCACGCTCGAACAGCGCAAGAAACGCGTGCACGCCGGCATCGCCTTGTTGCATGCTAACGGCATCACGGCCGTCATCGAGCCGGGCGTCGGGGAAGAGCATATCGAGCAAATCCTGGCAGTTGCCGACGACGGCGACTTCGACCTGCGCGCCGTTACGTCGATGTCGCCGATCGGCTGGCACGCGGGCGTATTCGGCGAGGAGGTCTTCGAGTTCATGGCCGGCCGCGAAGCATGGCGGCGACCCAACATCGACGTTGACTCCGTCAAGATTTACCTGGACGGCGTGATCGAATTCGGCACGAGTCCGCTGCTCGAGCCTTACGAAGACGAGGAGTACGGTAGCGGCGAATTCTTTTACGAGCACGATGTTGTCGCTGATTACTTCACGAGGCTCGACGCCCTTGGACTCCAGGTTCATGTGCACGCCATTGGAGATGCGGCGGTGCGCCAGGCGCTCGACGGTTTCGAAGCGATGCGCGAGGCTAACGGCATGTCCGACAACCGCCACCAGATCGTGCACCTGCAGCTCATTCACGAAGACGACCGGCCGAGATTCGCAGAGCTCAATATCGGCGCCGTGTTCCAGGCCCTCTGGGCCTACCCGGACGAGGCGGCCATGGACCTCGACGTGCCGATGCTCGGCGAGGAACGTACCTGGCAGATGTACCCGATTGCGGGCGTGCAGGAAGCGGGCGGACGCATTGTCGGCGGCAGCGACTACTGGGTGACGGACCTGGATCCGCTGCTCGCGATCGAAACGGCGATCACCCGGCAGGACCCGTGGACGAACGAGGGTCCTGTGCTCAACGAGGACGAGCGCGTCGATCTCGCCACGATGATCGATGCCTATACGATCAACGGCGCTTACCAGATGGGTCTCGAGAACGAGCAGGGCTCCATCGAGGTCGGCAAGCGTGCCGACTTCGTGGTTCTCGACCGCAATTTATTTGAACTTCCCGGTGCCGAAATCAACGAAGCCAGTGTAATGATGACGATTTTCGATGGAAGGACCGTCTACGAATGAACCAGACCGTGTATCGCCGCAGACCGACCAGTGCGCTGCCAAACGTCATCTTCGCGCTGCTGATCGCGAACGGGCTCGCGTTTGCCTTGCAACAAATGAACCTGGAATTCATGTTTCTGAATTTTGCGCTCTGGCCGGCGACGCACCCACAGTCACCGTTCATGCCCTGGCAGCTGCTCACGTACGGTTTCCTGCATGGCAACACGACGCATATCTTCTTCAACATGTTCGGCCTCTGGATGTTCGGGCGTGACCTCGAGAACGTCATGGGCTCCAGGCGCTTCCTGATCTACTTTCTCGTTTGCGTTGTTGGTGCCGGCATCGTGCAACTCACCGTCGCGGCGATGCAGGGCGGGCTGTATCCGACCGTAGGCGCATCGGGCGGCGTCTTCGGCATACTGCTCGCGTACGGACTGACGTTTCCCAATCGCGTCGTCGTGCCGCTGTTTCCGCCGATCCCGATGCGCGCAATCACATTCGTGTTTGTCTTCGGCCTGCTCGAGCTTTACCTGGGCTTGAGCGGTGGTGCACCGGGTGTCGCCAACTTCGCGCACCTCGGTGGTATGCTCTTCGGCTTCATTCTCCTGAGGTACTGGGCGCGCATGCGCCGCAGACCATGAACACGTTGCTTGCACTTGCACTCGCCACCGCCGTCCTCGTGATGATCCCGGGACCGAACGTAGCGCTGATCGTCGCCAACAGCCTCAGGTATGGATTTCGATCGGGCGTTGTAACAGTGCTCGGCACGACCGCGGGTTTGGCAGTGCAACTGGTGCTCGTCGTTGCGGGCATGGCGGCCGTCATTGAACTCGCGGCCGAAGCGCTAAGCTGGATTCGCTGGGCCGGTGTCGCGTATCTCGTCTGGCTTGGCATCCGTACCTGGCGGGCGCGTGCCGACGATCTGCAGGGCGTCAAAGCGGCCCCCGTCTTCTTCTGGCGTGGTTGCTTCGTGGCAGCCGTGAACCCGAAGACGCTGTTGTTCAACGCGGCCTTCATTCCGCAGTTTGTCGCAAACGGCACAGCCTCGGCATTGGCGCTGGCGACGGTGGCGGCGGTGTTCCTGCTGGTTGTTCTGATTGGCGATGTGCTGTGGGCGGCATTCGCGACGACGGCGGGACGGATGCTCCGGAAATACTCGGCCTGGCGCAATCGGTTCACGGGCGCGTTCCTTGTGGCCGCGGGCGCAGCTTTGGGACTGTCTCATAAAGAGGGGTTAGGATGACGATGAAACGCAGGGAATTCCTGGGGCGCATGGCAGCGGGCAGTGCCGCGCTCAGCATGCCGGCTTTCCTGTCGGGCTGCGGCGTGCAGGTGGCAACGGCCGTCAACGAGCAAACGCCCGAGAATCCATTCATGGCATGGTTCGGTGTCGACCAGGCCACCACGGCCCGGGTAATGGCCGAGTTGACTGCCAGCGGGGCGGATGCCGCCGACCTCTATTTCCAACACCGGCGCAGCAACAGCCTGACCCTCGAAGACGGCATCGTCAGCAAAGCGAATTCGGCGATTCAGCAAGGTGTCGGATTGCGTGTCGTCGTCGGCGAACAGACGGGCTACGCGTTCACCGAGGACCTGAGCTTGCCGTCAATGCTCGCAGCGGCACGTACAGCTGCGGCCATTGCCTCGGGTGGCAGTATCGTGCCGCCGCAGTCATTCAGCCCGTTGTCGAGTGGGGACCTTTACACGACGGCGGTTCCGTGGAGCGACGTCGGCATCGATCGCAAGTTGCCGATCCTGAAGTTCGTTGAAGAGAAAGCAAAGTCCTCGGATCCGGCCATCGAAAAGGTCGCGGTCTACTGGGGTGATGCCGACGAGCGCGTCATGATCGCGACGCTCGACGGCAAGCTCGTCACCGATCATCGACCGATGACGCGCGTGACGGTCGTGGTCACGGCGCGCCGCGACGGCAAAACGCAGACCGGTCACTCCAACATCGCGGCGCGGGAAGAGTTCGCGTGGTATAGCGAAGAGCGCCTCGTTGCGATGGTCGAGGAGGCCGTCGATCGAACGATGATCCAGTTCGAGGCGCGTCGCCCGCCGGCCGGTGAAATGCCCGTCATCCTGGCCTCAGGGGCAAGCGGGATCCTGCTGCACGAGGCGATCGGGCACGGCATGGAGGCAGACTTCAACCGCAAAGGGACCAGTATCTACTCCGACATGATCGGCAAGAAGGTCGCCGAGCCGTTCGTCACGGTCGTCGACCAGGCGACGATACCCAGGGAGCGCGGCGCGCTGAATTACGATGACGAGGGCAACCGGGCGGGCCGCACCGTGCTGGTCAGGGACGGCATCCTGCAGTCCTACCTGCATGACCAGATCAGCGCCAGGCAGTATGGCCTGAGCCCTACCGGGTCGGGGCGGCGCGAGTCTTACAAGTTTGCGCCGATGCCGAGGATGAGCTGTACGTTCATGGAAGACGGCCCGCACACCAGGGACGAGATCATCGCCGCGGTCGACCACGGTATCATCTGCGAGACCTATACGAACGGCCAGGTGCGAATCGGCGCGGGTGACTACACGTTCTACGTGAAGAACGGCTGGCTCGTCGAGAAAGGCAAGGTCACGGCGCCGATCAAGGACGTCAATATCATCGGCAACGGGCCGGAGTCCCTGAAGCGAATCACGATGGTTGCGAACGACGCGAGGCTCGATACGGGCGGCTGGACCTGCGGCAAGAACGGCCAGCGCGTACCCGTATCGCAAGGGATCCCGACCGTCTTAGTCTCCAACATGACGGTTGGTGGTGAAAATGTCGGCTGACCTGCAAGCGGGGGCGGTACACGCCGTAGAACTTGCAACCCGCGCGGGCGCGGACGACGCCTGGGCAACGGCGAGCCAGGGCCGCGATGTCGAGTTCGGTTATCGCGATGGCGCGCTCGAGAAGGTGAAGGACACGACTTCGCGCAGCCTGGCCGTGCAGATCTATGCGGATGGTCGTTACTCGAGCCACCAGACGACCGACCTGAGCCCGGACCGGCTCGAAAGTTTCATCCACGAGGCTGTCGCTATCACGCGCGCCCTGGAGCCGGACGAACATCGCGCGATTACGCCCGCAGAGCTGTTCGAGGGACGACCGGACGTCGACCTCGATCTCGTCGATAGCGGCGTTGCGAAGATCGATCGCGACACACGGCTCGAATGGTGCCGGGCACTCGATGAGTCGGCAACGGCCCACGAGCGGGTAATCTCTGCCACGGCGGGGGTCTATGACGGCCTGCAGCACTCAGCATCCGCAAGCAGCAACGGCTTCGAAGGGGCAGAGGAAAGTACATACTGCTGGTACGGTTCGAGCATCACGCTGCGCGACCAGGGTGAGCGGCGCGCATCCGATGGCTTCTACGTAGGTGGTGTCTACGCCGACGCCCTGCCGGCGGCCAGCGAAGTGGCTGCGACGGCGTTGCAGCGGTCGTTGTCGCGTCTCGGGTCGGAGAAAGGCCCCACGATCAAGGCAGCGATGCTGGTCGACTCGCGCGCAGCGGCGTCGCTGATCGGCCGCCTGCTGCGCCCCGCCACGGGGCGGGGTGTGCATCTCGGGCAGTCATTCTGGGGTGGGCTTGTCGGCGAACAGGCGTTCAGCGAAAAGCTCACGATCATCGACGATCCGCTGATTCCACGCGGGCTCGGTTCCAGACATTTCGATTCCGAAGGCATAGCGGCGCATCGCCTGCCGATCGTAGAGGATGGCGTAGTGAGAAATCTCTATGTCGATAGCTACTACGGTCGCAAGGCCGGCCTTGAGCCCACGACAGGCTCCGCGTCGAATCGCGTCGTGGGCGTGGGCGAGCACTCGCTCCAGGAACTCTGCATCGAGGTCGGCGATGGTGTGTACGTAACGTCCTGGCTGGGCGGTAATGCCGACAGTACGACCGGCGATTTTTCCCTGGGACTGTCGGGGCACCTGATCGAGAGTGGCGAGATCGGTCGTCCGGTCGGCGAGATGAACGTGACGGGAAACCTGCGCGACCTGTTCAGCCGCCTCGAACTTACGGGCAACGACGTGTATCCGTATTCCACGACGCTCGCACCGTCACTCGTCTTCGGCGACGTGAGTTTCTCGGGCGTTTAGGCCAGGCCGCCACCGTCGATAGGGATCGCTGTGCCCGTGATGTGCGAGGCAATGTCGCTCGCGAGGTACAGGGCCAGCCCCGCAACTTCCTCGGGCGTGGCTACCCGTCCGTTGGGGCTCTGTTCGGCAGTCTCTTCGAGAAATTCGTCGAGGTCGACGCCCTGTTCTTCAGCCTCGGCAGCGAGCATCGGTGTATCGACGTCGCCGGGGCAGATCGCATTGACGCGCAAACCGTCTCCTGCGTGGTCGATCGCCATGGCTTTGGTCAGCAGTACGATGCCGCCCTTGCTCGCGCAGTAAGCGGCTGCCCGCTCGCCGCCCTTGAGTCCCCAGTCCGATGCGATATTGATGATGCTGCCTTCGGCGCGAGACAGCGACGGCAGTGCTGCCCGGCTCAGGAAGAAGGGCACGTCGAGGTTAATCGCCATCGTGTGACGCCAGTCCTCGTCACTCGTGTCTGCCGCGCTCCCGCGCACAATGACGCCGGCGTTGTTGATCAGGCAGTCGAGTTGTCCGAATTCGTCGATGGCGTCGGCGATGAGTTCATCGCAGTCCTCGGACGTCGCGAGTTCGCCGGACCACGTAACGATCTTCTCCGACACGTCGGCGACTTCCTCGAGGCGGCCCTCATCGCGGCCCGCGGCCATCACGTCCCAGCCGCCTTCCGCGAAGGCGATCGCGATCGCGGCACCGATGCCGGAGCTGGCTCCTGTGACCAAGACAACGCTCATGACGATTTCCCTGACTGATGAGCTGTGCAGTGTATATCATGAGCGCGATGGATACGTTACATAGCATGGGTTGGCGGCCGTTCTTCCAGGCGCAGGTCGACGTCGACTGTGAGGCGGTTCCGGCCCGCGTGCTCGCCGTGCATCGTGGCCGTCTCGAAATCGCGCACGAGAAGGGGCAGGCGCTCATTGCTGTATCGGGCAGGAGCGCGGCGCTCGATATCACGGTCGGTGACTGGGTGCTGCTCGATACAACACGTGACAACATAGCGCGGCGGCTCGATCGATCCGGGCTGTTCCAGAGGAAGGCGCCCGGCACCGCGGGCGAGGTCCAGCTCATCGCGGCCAATGTCGACAACCTGTTCATCGTGACCTCGGCAAATCGTGATTTCAACGTCGCCCGACTGGAGCGCTACCTCGCGATTGCCTACGACGCGGGCGCATTTCCCGTTATCGTAATCACCAAGGCCGACAGGGTCGATGCCGTCGACGAGTTCGTTGCGGCGGCCGCCGGCCTGTCGCCGGGCATGCTCGTCGAGGCGCTCGACGCGAGGGATCCGGAGGATGTTGAGGCTCTCCGACCGTGGTGCGAGAGCGGGCAGACCGTCGCGCTGCTCGGCTCCTCGGGCGTCGGCAAGTCGACGCTGATCAACACGTTGGCCGGCGGTCACCAGGAAACCAGCGCGGTGCGCGAGGACGACCAGCGCGGCAGGCACACGACGACGGGTCGCTCCATGCATCGTCTGCCCCAGGGCGGCTGGTTGATCGACACGCCGGGAATGCGGGAGCTGCAACTTTTCGACGTAGGTGAGGCGCTCGATGAGGTTTTCAGTGACGTTACGGGGCTTGCCGCGAAGTGCCGTTTCACCGACTGCGCACACGAGACCGAGCCCGGCTGTGCGGTACAGTACGCGATCGTAACGGGAGACCTGGACGCCGATCGACTGCGGCGCTTCCGGAAGCTGCAGTCCGAAGACCGCCGCAATACCGAAACGCTCGCGGAACGCAGGTCGAGAGACAAGGACTTTGGCAAAATGATCAAGTCGGTCCTGTCCGAAAAGCAGAAGGGGCGCTAGTCATGGCATCGATTGACCTGAACTCCGACCTCGGCGAAGGCGAATCTTTCGACGAGGAATTACTTGGCATCGTGTCGAGCTGCAACATTGCCTGCGGCGGTCATGCCGGTGACGAGGCGTCGATGGCATCGACCGTGCGTGTTGCGATCCGCAACGGAGTCAGCGTGGGCGCGCATCCTGGCTATCCCGACCGCGAAGGGTTTGGCCGCGTCAGCGGCTTCCTGGCGGGCGACGAGCTCTACGAATCGTTGACCGAACAGGTTACGACCCTCGCCGATGTCGCTGCACAGCTCGGGGCGAAACTGATGCACGTCAAGCCGCACGGCGCGCTCTACAATGATGCGGTCCGCGATCCGGCGCTGGCCGACATCGTCGCGCGGGTTGCCGCCGAAGCGCCCGGGTCGCCGGCGTTCATGGGGATGGCGGACACCGAAGTCGAGCGGGCGGCCGAGCGACATGGTCTGACGTTCATTGCCGAAGCCTTCGTCGATCGCGCTTACGAGCCGGACGGCACGCTCGTGTCCCGGTCGGAACCCGGCGCCGTACACGGCGAGCTGTCAGTTGCCACGACACAGGCCGTCGGCCTGGCCACGAGCGGCCAGGTAACGGCGAGGAACGGCGAGCTTATCGACGTCCGTGCAGACACGCTCTGCATACACGGTGACACACCGGGCGCACCCGAAGCGGCGCGGGCGGTTCGTGATGTCCTCGAAAGTCACGGAGTGGAGATTCGTGCACATAGAACGCGTTGACGACCTGCTGTCCGTGACTGCTAGCGGGCCTGAGCATGCCCAGGCGATTGCGGCGCACCTGGTCGACTCAGGTCACTGGAGCGAGGTCGTGGCAGGCATCGATTCTGTCGTTGTGCGATTCGACGCGGCATCGGTCGACGGCGCCGTCGCGAAATCGCAAATCGCGGAGAGCCTCTCCGGCGAGCTGGAGCCTGTCACGCGATCCGGAGATGTTGTCGAGATACCGGTCGTCTATGGCGGTGAGTATGGACCGGACCTCGAGGGTCTGTGCCGCGACCTTGGTCTGTCGAAGAATGAATTCATCGAACTGCATGCCGGGCGCGAGTACTGCGTGGACATGGTTGGCTTTACGCCCGGGTTCGCGTTCGTCGGCGGCCTCGATGAGCGACTCCGCGTACCGCGACGCGAAGAACCGCGACAGCACGTGGAGGCCGGCTCGATCGGTATCGCCGACGGCCGCACCGGGATGTATGCAGTTGCCAGCCCGGGTGGCTGGAACATCGTCGGCAGGACGCCGTACAGGCTGTTCGATGCAAGGGCGGCCGACGCGTTCCCGATTCGTGCGGGCATGCGAGTTCGCTACAAGGCAATCCCGAGCGCCGAGTTCGACACGTGAGTATCGTCGTCCTCAAACCCGGACTACAGACGACGATACAGGCGGGACCGAGAACCGGACTCAGGCACCTCGGTGTTCCGGCGAGTGGCGCCGCGGATCCGTTATCGCTTGCTCTGGCCAACAGGCTCGTCGGCAATCGCTGGGATGCGCCCGCACTCGAGCTGACACTTCTGGGTCCGGCCCTGCGGTTCGAAAAAGAGTGCGCGTTTGCAGTGAGTGGCGCGACGGCAGCCGTGTCGTTAAATGGCAATAGCGTATCGTTTCACGAAACGATCGTTGCCGATGCCGGCGACGAGCTGGAGATCGGCGCGGCGGAAGAAGGAGCACGCTGCTACCTCGCGGTCGCCGGTGGATTCGATGCTGACGACGTGCTCGGTTCGTCGTCAACCTACCTTGCGGCGGGACTCGGCGGCCTGCAGGGCAGGGCACTGGAGCAGGGCGATATCCTGCGCTTTTCGCCGCGGACATGTGACGCCTTGCGAACGCCCGTTGAATTCCAGGTGCCAATGTCATCGAGCTGGGGGCTGCGGACAAGCCCGTCTTTCGAATTCCAACTGCTAACCGACGAGAGCGTCAAATACCTTTTCGACAGCAACTGGACGGTCAGTCGGCGTGCCGATCGCATCGGCGTGCAGCTCGAAGGAGCGACTCTGGAAGTATCGTCCGATGGCCGCATGCCGAGTGCCGCAGTATTCCCCGGCACCGTGCAGTGTCCGGAAAGCGGCACGCCGTACGTGCTCCTCGCGGACGCGGGCACCGTCGGCGGCTATCCGCGCATTGCGCAGGTTGTCCGGGCCGATCGTCATCTGCTGGGGCAGCTGCGGCCCGGCGACCACGTGCGGTTTCTCCGGCGAGACGCGGCGACCGCTGCCGAAGAGCTTCGAGCGAAGCATGAATACTGGCGACCCTGGCTCGAGGACATCGCTGAGATCATCTAGCACTCGCGGAGGTCTCTCTCCAGGTTGCGGCGCCTGCCGCGCAGTGTATTTCCCTGTGAGACTGTGTAGCCCGAGCGCATTCGGGAATTTATGCTGTCGATCTGGCCGCGAATCCTGTCCCTGCACGTGGCCCGCCTTTCATCCTCCCGCGCGCGGGCCTCACGATACTCTGCCTGTTGTGCAGCCCTGGCAACCTTCGGTTCGATGGAGCTTTGCGCGGGTGCTGTGCTTATCAATGGCAATCCAGACGGTCCCCTGGACTTGTCGCCAAGGTCGCAACCACCCAGTTGACGCGAAAATGCTGCAGGCAATTGCTCACAGCCAACGTCGCCGAAGGAGCGCGCGCGACACTTGGCGACGCTGAGTTCGGCAACGCGCTCAGCGGACACATTTTCATTGCTGCGATACTGGTAGACATAGCTGATCAGTCCGACCGACCCCCTGGACAATTCGTTGAGCCCGCCGTAGCGATCGAATACCGCCGATGAACTCGTACCGGCTTTCATCTCCCGGGCCGTCGCGAGCGCGAATCGATGGGCGTACTCGCATGCCTCGGCGCCGTGGCTATCGTTCATCACGGCCCTTTGCTTCGTGACTTTGCTCTCGGGACAGGGCGTCTGCGAATAAGCCAGGTCACCGTTTGGCGCGATGCATTTGTAGATCTCCCCGCGGCCCGAGGCAGGTAACAGTGCTGTAAACAAGAGCATGAAGCAAAGCGTTCGTTGCATTGGCCGGGCGTCCTTTCCGTGAAAACCATCGCCAGCAAGACAGCATGGTGGTTGCACGAAGACTAGCGACTGGACGCGTTGCGCACGAGCAGACAAACGGACGAAAATCGACAGAAATAGCGATGCCGCGAACGGGATTCCGGGATCCCGGAAGAGGTGGTGGGCCCGCCAGGACTCGAACCTGGGACCAAGGGATTCACTCAACCCACTCATTTCTGAATGGAGCGGACTATCTCATCACCCTCGACCGAATCG
>Ga0209567_10000898_pt1 | contig 15999 bp, 17 predicted proteins | sample COG_12_FD_184756 | JGI IMG/M metagenome (GOLD analysis project Ga0209567, IMG submission 184756) | Pelagic marine sediment microbial communities from the LTER site Helgoland, North Sea, for post-phytoplankton bloom and carbon turnover... | ecosystem: Environmental > Aquatic > Marine > Neritic...
GCTCTCCCAATAGGGAAGCGAGCGGAGACGGCTGTCTGCGGCGATCAAGTTGAGCAGGTGCGTGGTCCCCGAGCGGGGAAGCCCCGCGATGATGATCGGTGTTCGGATCTTCACGTCGAGGATCTCCGGGTGTCGCCGCAGAAGGTCGTGAAACCGCAAACGGTTCGCGGCGTAGCGCACCATGTCGCCAAAGAATCGAACCCGCCCCATCGGACCGAGCTCTGCATCCTCGTCGACCGCCCGGCACCAGACCGCCAGGCGCTCGCGGAAATCCTCCGGTCCAAACTCGGAAAGCCCAGTTCGCGTCTGGGCCTCCTTCAGCACCGCACCCTCGCTGAGCTCGACCTCTGCACCGGCAAAGCCGTCGACCACCATCTTTTGCATGGGCGTGAGAACCGGCGCACCGAGGTCGTTGATTCGAATGTCGTTCGCCCCGTCGTTCACTTCGAATCCGCGCTTTCTGCCGCCTCGAGGGTAGAACGGAGTCCTGCAAGCTGCTTGCGAAGCCACTGCGTCAGCCAGAAGTTTTCACTCTCGCGTTCGAGCTGCTCGTGTGCGCGGATCATGACCTCGAGCGCGGCGATATTCGTCGGGGATGCGTGGAGCGCGGCTTCGCCGAGGTGAATCGCCTGGAGCGGCTCGCCTGAGCTCAACTTCTCGTCGGCGCGCTGCGCCACCACATCCGCGCCGCCGGCGAACTCGACCCAATCGCCGTATACGCTCGAAGCGGGCACCGGATACAGCTCTGTCGTCGAGCTGTGGTGAAACCAGCCAGCATAGTTCTCCCAGATCGCTCGCACGCTCCAGGACACTTTTCCGTACCCCTCGCCGACCTCCAGCTCCGGCGGCAGCTGAATCTCGCGCATGAGGCTGTGGACGTCCTTGCCGTGATTCATGCCCCGCACGGTTTGATCGTGGACATAGCGAACCGCATCACGCAGCCGTGTCAGCTCCTCGCGAATGGTCTCCTTGCCCGCGACCGGTCCGTGATGCCCGGGCAGCAGCAGCTCGGGCTCGAGCGCGAGCACCGTCTCGAGCGAGTCGATGAAGCCCAGCGCCTCGCGATACCGATCGCCCCGCACGGTGACGAGATTCGGAAAGTGCCCGAACAGCGCGCTGAAGAGATTGCCCGTGAAGCAGACTCCGTGATCCGGCAACCAGATCACCATGGAGTCGGTCGTCTCCCCGCCCGGTGTCCAGATGAGCTCCATCCGAAGCCCGCCCAGCTCGAGCTCGTGGCGCTCTTCGAAGGTGATGTCGGGAATCGGACGCGACTGCGCAGGGATCCCGCCGCCAACCTGTTCTTGAATGTACGTCCAGGCACGCGCGATCGCGTCAGCAAAGGCGAATGCGCTACGCGAGGCTCGAAACGACGCGATGCGTGCATCGTCGGCCTGATGCGCTTGGTTGCGGGCATGAGCGACGAGCTTGGTCCCTGCTTCGCGCATGAGGTCGACGCCGCCGACGTGGTCGACGTGCCCTTGCGTGAGCAGAATGTAACGAAGCGGGCTCTCATCGATGGCGTCGTAGTTCCGTTTGTGAATGGGCGCTTCGAACCCCATCCCGGTGTTGACCACCACGCGCCCTTCGGGTGTCGTGATCAAATACGAGTTGGAAAGCCCCTCCGAGAGATAAATGAAGTCGTTGATCTTGCGAGCCTCGGGCTGCGAGGCCGGCTGAATGTCGAAGCCGGAGGGGCGGGAGCGATAGAGAGGCGTCGCAGTCATGGTCTTTCCGAGGACGGTGCGGCCGAGGATAGCTGCGCTCTGAGGGCCGTGCTAGAGTCGCCCCTCGCTCGGGGCGCCACATTGGGCTGAGAAGAACCCGTCGAACCTGATCCGGCTCAAACCGGCGTAGGGAAGCGAACCATCGGCTTCTTCCCTACTGGAGAAGCATGATGACTGATTTCAGAATCCCTCTTCGCGGCGCCCACAATCCGTCCACCGAGCGCGCCGGCACGACACCGGGCTCGTTTGCAAACGCACCGGACATCGGCGGCCCCCGAACGTTCTCCTCCCCGGATACCCCGGGCATGCCGCAGCCGAGCGACAAGACCGCCTGGGACTTCATGCCCGTGGACTGGCGCTTCGAAGACGGTCGCTGGCGGCCGCCTGCTGGCTTTGTGCCAGTCACCCAGCTGGAGCATGCACGGCTCGGGATCGTGACGCCTGAAATGAAGCGCGTCGCCGAGCGCGAGGTGCACCTCCGCGCCGAGCAGGTGCGGGACGAGGTCGGCGCGGGCCGAATGATCATCCCCGCCAACAAGGTCCACCTCGGCTACGATCTCGATCCGATGTGCATCGGTCGGGCGGGCCTCACGAAGGTGAACGCGAACATGGGCGCTTCACCGGTCTCTTCAGGCACGGACGAAGAGGTCGAAAAGCTGCACTGGGCGGAGCGCTGGGGCGCAGACACGGTGATGGACCTCTCCACCGGCGGTGACCTAGACGCGACCCGCGAGGCGATCATCGGTCATGCGCGCGTGCCGATCGGCACCGTGCCCATCTATTCGATGATCATCGGCCGCAGCATCGAAGAGCTGACGCTCGAGGTCATTCTCGAAAGCTTGCGCCATCAGGCTCGTCAAGGCGTCGACTATTTCACGATTCATGCGGGCGTTGCGCGTGAACACCTGCCCTTCATCCGCAAACGATTGATCGGCATCGTTTCGCGCGGCGGATCCCTGCTTGCCAAGTGGATGCTGCACCATGGCAAAGAGAATCCGATGTACACGCATTTCGAGGCGATCTGTGACCTGATGCGCGAATACGACGTCTCGTTCTCGCTCGGGGACGGTCTGCGCCCAGGCGGCCTTGCGGACGCGACCGATGCCGCGCAGCTCGGTGAGCTCGATCGCTTGGGTGAGCTGACGGAACGCGCCTGGCGACGAGGCTGCCAGGTCATGGTCGAAGGCCCCGGCCATGTGTCGTTCGATCAAATCGAATACAACATGAAGCTCCAACGGCAGCGCTGCCACGGGGCGCCATTCTACGTGCTCGGCCCCCTCGTGACTGATGTCTTTCCCGGCTACGACCACATCACCAGCGCCATCGGCGCAACCTCGGCCGGTTACCACGGCGCAGCGATGCTTTGCTACGTGACTCCGAAGGAGCACCTCGGCCTGCCCAAGCGGGACGACGTCAAGCAGGGCTGCATTGCGTACAAGATCGCGGCCCACGCCTCGGACGTGGCCCTCGGGATACCAGGTTCGCGGGACTGGGATGACGACCTCACCCGCGCGCGTGCTGCCCTGAACTGGGAAAAGCACTTCGACCTGGCCTTCGACAGCGACACCGCCCGGGCATTTCACGACGAGGACCTCGACGTGGACACGGACTTCTGCGCGATGTGCGGGCACGATTGGTGCTCGGTACGCATCTCGAAAGAAATCGTCGAGTTCGAGTCGGGCAAGGCGGACGGCTTCGAGCGCGAGAAGGTGATGAAGTCGCCGGCGCTCACCACCGATCAGCAAGAGATTCTCCGTACGCGCGGCCATCTCTCGCCCGAAGAGATCCACCGCCTTGCAGGCAAGACGAAGAACGCCGTCGGCGCGGCGGAAAAGGCGTCATGCCACAGCGACGTCGTGAAAGACGAGACGGAAGCTTTTCGGGTTCAGGGGGAAAAGCTGCTACAGTTGCGGCGCAAGGGGAACGAGGGAGCGCCACGCGCATAGCAGCGCTCGAGGAGGGGTAAAAAGATGGGGAAGAATCTGATCGCAGTCCTGATGATCGCCCTATTGGCGATCGCGTTTGGTTGTTCGAAGGAGTCCGGTGGGACCACTGCACTCTCGCTTGCTAGCTTCGAATTTCCGCTCGAGTCCACCGACGTCGCGACCGGGACCGAGGTTTTTGCCGAGTTCTGCGAAGGCTGCCATCCGGGCGGCGAGGCGGGCGATGGCCCCAAAATCGCCGGCGAAGGTGACACACCCGCGGAGTTGCGCTGGCGGGTTCGTTCGGGCGGCGACGACATGCCCGCCTTCGGCCCCGACAAGATCAGCGACGCCGACCTCGAGGCCCTCCTGGCCTTCACCGAGACTTTCGGCGCCGTCAAACGCTAGCCGCCGCTCAGCCGGTATACCTTGATATTCCGGTCTGTCTTCGTCACGTAGGTCTTCATCTGCGGAATCGTGTCCGCGATTTTCGGCCAGAGAAGCGCCTTCTCCGAATCGGTCAACCGCGTCGCGATGACGTTCCTGTCCGCGGCGCCCAGGCGGATCTTCGCAGACGGATTCGCGTCGAGGTTGTGCGACCAGGCAGGGTGATGCTCGCCTCCGAGATTGCTTGCGACGATCAGCACGTCGTCGCCGTCCGCGGCGTAGCCGAGTTGCACCGTGCGCGCCTTGCCTGATTTCCTGCCGATGGTGGTCAAGGTGAGCTGCGGGATCGTCAGTGGACCGTAGCTCGCGAATCGCCCACCGCTTAGCTTGTAGATCAATGGGTCCACGCGCGCTGCAAACGTCTTCACGAGCCACACCCCGAATGGCGTGACCGACAAGTTGTTGATGAAGTCCCGATAGCTCATGGCGCCTCCACTGGAGCGGAGCCTAGCATGAGCGCAGCGCTACAAGCCGAGCCAGCTACGGGCGTCGAGCGGTCGGGTTCCCCTTCGGACTTCGAAGAAGAGAATCGCATCAGGCCCGCCGCTCTCGAGGGTCGCGACCCGAGTGCTCATGCCGACCCAGTCGCCGACCTCGACGTCGGTCGAGCCGAGACCGCCGTAGACGGTGTAAAAGCTGCTTCCGTGGTCGATGATGACCATCAGTCCGTAGGCGCCGTAGACCCGGGCAAAGGCCACCTTTCCATCGGCTGCAGCGCGGACTGGGCCACCGGGCCGTCCGTAGAACTCCAGGCCGGGCGCGCCTTCCCGAGAGCTTTCGCCGATCCGCATCGAGCCCTGCACCGGCAGAGCCAGCTGGCCGCGCATCTGCGCGAAGCCGTCGCCGAGGTCATCCATGTCACCGGAGACTCGAATGCGGCCGTAGCTCATGCCCTCGTCGTCGCGTGAAGCATCCTGCCGCTCGCCGCGAAGTGTGTCTTGAAACAACGATGCGCTTCTGCTGCTGTGCTCGAGCTCTACCTTCTTGCCTTCGAGCGCATGTAATGCCAGCTGGGCCTCCTTGAGCACATCGGCGAGCTCGTTCTTCTCGAGACGGAGCGCCGATCCGCGTTCCCCGAGGAAGTCCATCGTTTCCAGATCGCTCTTGACCATGCGCGAGAGCCGCTGCACCCGAGCGAGGTGACCCATCAAGGAGTCGAATCCGCCAGCCACCGGCAGCATGCCTGCGCGTCGAATTCGGTAGAGCGCCCGTGCGCGCTCGTGCAACCGTCCTTCGGCCTCCTCGCGCTTGTCGGCCAAGCCGGAGATCTCGGTGTCGATTTGGGCCTGTCGCGTCTGCGCGTGTTCCACGCGAGCGAGGTTCTCTGCGATTTTCCCTTCCACCGCTGCCACGTCCGTCAGGCCGCCGATTCCAAGGTCCTGCTCGGCCGCTGCGCCAGCGGCGACGACCAAAAGCCCAACCGAAACCCAAACCCAGAATCTACTTTTGGTTTTCATGTCACACCGAGAGGTAACGCCGCACCGAGACGGCGCTGCCGATTGCGCCGATCAACGCGCCGCCGACGAGGAGCGCTACGAGCGTCCAAGCACCGAGGAACACCACGCGGCTTCCGGTCAGGGCGGCCAAGGTCGAATCCACCGATTCGTGAAGCGCGAGGTAGCCGACCAGGAGCGCAAGCACGGCAAGAAGTGCCGAGGCAAAGCCCTGGAACATCCCTTCCAAAACGAACGGCCCGCGGACGAAGCCGTTGGTGGCCCCGCACAGCTTCATGACCTCGATCTCTTGACGCCGACGCGCGACGGCCAATCGGATCGTGTTGCCGATGACCGCTACCACGCAGAACATGACCAGCAGCGCGAGGCCCAGAGCCAACATTCGGGCTCCCCAGAGCAGCTGGTCCAGCTTTTGGAACCACGCCCCGTAGCTTTCCACATCACTCACCGCGCGGAACTGCGCGAGTCGCGACGCGATCGATTCGCTGCGCTCTCTGTTGACACCGTTGACCAGGGTCACTTCGAGCGAGCCCGGAAACACATCGGACGGGAGCGCGCTCAGGTCCGCACCGACGTCGGCCTCTTCGAGGAACGAATTGCGCGCCTGCGACGGGGTGACGTGCGTCACTTCTTCCACATCGGCCAGGCCTTCCAGCACGACCCGAAGCTGGGCCACATCCTGCGCATCGGCGCCGTCCTTCAAGAAGACCGTGATGCGCCCGCTCTGCCCCCAGCGCGTTGCGGCTGCATCGAGGTTGGTCACTCCGAGGAGCGTCGCCCCGAGGCAAATGAAGGCGACAGCCAAGCTCGTCACCGCCACCACGTAGAGCCGCCGTTCTTCGCGAAGCCCCCGCCTCGCCCGCACGATTGCGTTCTTCAAGTCCATCGTTTCACCCTGCCATCGTGTGAATGCCGCTGCCTGGCCAGTGTTTGAGACCCTGCTGAGACTCCAAAACTCGGCCTTCGTCGATCGAGATCAAACGGTGGTCTCGCTTGGAGATGAGGGAGTGGTCGTGCGTTGCAAACAGCACGGTGGTCCCGGTCGAGTTGATCTCCTCGAAGAGAGTCAGAATGTCGATGGCGAGATGTGGGTCGAGGTTCCCCGTGGGCTCGTCGGCCAGAATGAGCGCTGGCTCCGGCACGATCGCCCTCGCCACGGCGACGCGCTGCTGCTCGCCGCCGGATAGGTTCGTGATCAGCTCCGGACCACGACCGGCGAGGCCGACCCGCTCGAGCGCTTCTGCAACCCGTGATCGAATGAGCCGTTTGGGCATCGAGACGATCTCCAGCGCGACAGCGACGTTTTCGAACACCGTCCAGTGGTCGATGATCCGAAAGTCCTGAAAGACGACGCCGAGGTTTCGTCGCAGAAACGGGATCGACTTGTCGGTCAGTCTGCAAATGTCTCGACCGCAGAACAGCACGCGCCCCTCGTCGACCGTGAGCTCACGGTAAACGAGCTTCAACAGGGTGCTCTTGCCTGCGCCGCTGGGCCCCGTGATGAACACGAACTCCCCACGTTCAACCTTTAGATCGACACCGCGTAGTGTCGGCTGGTCAGGCCGGAAAAACTTGTAGACGTCTTCCAACACCAGAATCGGCTTCGACAGCTGGGGTTGACTCGCGCGTGCGCCCGCCCGAAAAAACGGAAACGGTCGAACAACCTTGGTTTCCTGCATAGAGTCCCGCTAACCCGTTCAGCGTCCCCCGGGCAAGAAATCGGCCAATAGTCCGCGGTTGCCGAGGGCGCCGGTCCGGCTAGAGTGCCCTCAGCATGAGCGAGCGGGCGGTCTTGTATGAGGCGGCGGACCGGGTCGGACTGATCACCTTGAATCGTCCCGATCAGCGGAACGCCATGACTCCAGAGCTCCTGGACGCGTTTTCCGAGGCCATCGACGAGGCGCTGGCCGACCGGGAGATCCGCTGCCTGGTCATCACGGGCAAGGGCCGCTGCTTCAGCGCAGGGGCCGATCTTCGCTCCTCCCTTCAGCGGAGCGACCTCGGCAAGCCGTCCAAGGAAGCCTCGTTCGCCATGTACGAGCCCTTTCTGCGTGTGCTGGATCTGGATGTTCCAGTGATCGCCGCGATGAACGGTCACACCGTCGGCGGCGGATTCGGGCTCACGCTGCTGGCCGATATCCGGGTTGCAAACGTCGATGCAAAATACGGTGTGAATTTCGCGCGTTTAGGCATCCATTCTGGACTCGGTATCAGTTACTTGCTTCCTCGCCTGGTCGGCCTGGCGCATGCATCCGAGCTTCTTTTCACAGGCAAGCTGATCCGGGGAACCGAGGCGCAGCAGATCGGCCTGGCGACGCATGCTGTGGCGGCCGATGAAGTCTTGCCGCATGCGATGGGGCTGGCGCGTGCGATCGCGGGGTCGGCGCCGATGGCCGTCCAGCAGATGAAGACCTCGATTCGCCGTGGTCTTCGCTGGAAGATCCGCGAGGCGGCGCTCGAGGAGGCTGGCCTGCAGGCGGCGAGCCTCGACACCGAGGATGCGAGCGAAGGCATCGCCGCGATCTTGCAGAAGCGTGAACCCGAGTTTACGGGTCGATAGACCCATGCTGGCAATCCCCCAATTACCGATACCCCTCGACGCCGTGCCTGAACGGCTCCGCCGCTTTGCCGATCCGAAGGCACCCACAGCCGCGAAGATGATGGCGGCCCGGGGCATGGTCCCGGTCAAAGGCGGCGACCTCGTGATGCTGCTTGCACAGCTCAGTGCCGACACGGACCCCACGGTCTCTAAATCGGCTGGTGACACATTCGAGGGCTTACCCGAGAACGTTCTTCATCCCGCCTGCCAGGAAGACCTCCATCCCGCGGTCTTTCACGAGATCGCGATTCGATTCTCGAGCGATGAAGAGGTTTTGGCGCGCTTGGCTTCGAACCATTCGGTCGCCGACGCGACCATCGCGAAGATCTCGGCGCACTGCCCCGAGCGCATCACGGAGATCATCTCGGTGAATCAGCAGCGGCTCCTGGGCGCGCCCGCGATCATCGAAGCCCTCTACAAGAACCGCAACACCAGAATGTCCACAGCCGACCGGCTCATCGAGCTGGCTGCGCGCCGTGGGGTCGAGGTGACCGGCATTCCGATGTTCGAAGAGCTCAAGAAGGCAATTCAGGGCAAGCTGATCCCCGAGCCGAGCGAAACTCCGCTTCCGTCTGATCAACTCTTTGCGAGCGCATTAGCCGAGGATGACGAACAAGACGCGGTCGAGCGCGACAAGTTCGACGGGACCGAAGAAACCAAGGAGGAGTTCATACCGCTTCAGGCCAAGATTCGCGGCATGAGCGTCGGTGAGAAGATCCGAATGGCGCTTCTAGGCAACGCCGCCGCCCGCTCGATCCTAGTGCGGGACCCGAATCGAGTGGTTTCAATGTCGGCCATTGCTTCTCCGGCGATGGGCGAGAGCGAGGCGAAAAACGCCGCGCAGAGTCGCGAGGTCTCCGAGGACGTGCTTCGGTACATCGGCAGAAAGCGCGAGTGGCTGAAGAGCTACGAAATCAAGCGGCACCTCTGCAACAATCCGAAGACACCGATCGCGATTTCCATGACGTTTCTAAACCACCTTCGTCGAAACGACCTCCAGGCCCTGTCGCGGAGCCGGGGGATTCCGGGGCCGCTCAAGCAAGCCGCCAAGCGAAGGTCCAAGCAGTTCCAGTCATGAGCTTCCTCAAGAAATTGTTTTCCGCTGACCCCGAGGCACTGGAGAAGAAAGCCGACGCGCTCTTCGCCGCCGGCGACTATGGCCCAGCCAAGCTCGCGTACGACAAGGCACGGGAGGCATCTCCCGAAAGCGCCGGAGAGGCGCTCTCCGAGAAGGCTCGACTCTGCACCGATGGGATCGCGCGGCAACGGATCGAAGAAGCGCGGGCGTATCTCGAGCAGGGCTCGATCGAGCTGGCCGCGCAGGAGCTCGAAGGCGCATTGGAGGTCGTGAGCGACGAGTCGCTTCGGGAGCAGGCTCAGGCGCTGCGGGACGGGCTCGAAGCGAAAGAAGCGCAAGAGCAGGCGGCATCGCCCGAGATGACTGACGAAGAGCGCATCGCCGTGCTGATGGGTCAGTGGGAGGAAGCTCAAGCAGACGAGTACGAAGGCTATGGCGATGTGTTTCTCGAGGCGCTGCTTTGCATGCACAGAGAAGAGTTTGACGAGGCGCGTGTCCAGCTGGATGCCCTGGTCGCGCAGGCGCCAGATCCGCGATACCTCTGGCTCGAGGTGGGGCGTGCGCGGCTCCTGAGCGAGGATGTCCCTGGCGGCAAAGAGGCGTTGCAAAGCTTTCTGGACGCCCTGCCGGACGACGAAGGAGGCGAGACCAAGCTGGCCGCGAACCTCGCGCTCGCCCGCCTTGCGGACGAAGCCGAACAGTTTGAGGAGGCGATGGCCTACTTCGAAGGAGCGGTGCATGCGCTTCCCGAGGACTACCGCCCCTACCTCGCGATGGGGGCTTTCCTCCGGGGCAAGGGTCACGGCCAAGAGGCCCTCGATGTTCTGCAGACTTCGCTCGAGCTGAGCAAAACCTCCGGGACCGACTGGCGCCTGCTCGAGGAGCTCGGGCTCGCTTCGGAGCTCGTGGGCAAACCTGAAGAAGCGCAGAGCTTCCTCAATCAAGTGGTCGAGTTCTTTACCCAACATCAGATCACGGACTTCCCGCCGACCACGGCGACGACCCTGGCCAGGCTCTGCGAAGCCGACGGGCGGTTGGATCGCGCGGCGGACCTGTACCGCGCGCTGAGCCAAGGCAGCGACGGAGATCGTCACGCGCTTTACCACTACGAAGCGGGACGCCTTCTCCAATCGCTCGGTCTCGATGAGGAGGCCAGGCGGATGCTCACTCGCGCCGATGCGCTCCTCGGCAAAGACGACGGAGAGCTCGGCGAAAAGGTTGCCGCATTACTGCAGGCCTAGAGGCTAGTCGACTGATATCACGACCCTTTTGGGGCCGATGACGCATTCGAAATCGGTGCTATCTTTATCGGGCGCAGCGGCGTGGACCGGGAATCGACCTGGCCGCGACCAAAGCGAAGCAAATCCATGAACCGAGGACACGCCTCCGACGAGCGGCCCGTGACGGTGCCCAGGCTTCGCAAAATGAAGCGAGAGGGCAATCGGATCACCATGGTGACCGCGTACGATTCGACCTTCGCACGCCTGTTCGACGATGCCGGCGTCGACGTCCTCCTCGTGGGTGACTCGTTAGGAATGGTCGTGCAAGGGCTGGACTCCACGCTTCCGGTGACCGTCGACGAGGTGATCTACCACTGCCGAGCGGTGGCACGCGGCACGCGACGCGCGCACATCGTCGGAGACATGCCCTTCCTCAGTTGGCAGCTGAGCTCCGAGCAAGCGCTTCGAAATGCGGGCCGCTTCTTGTCCGAAGGAGGCGCGCAGGCGGTCAAGCTCGAAGGCGGCGTCGATGCTGCACCCACGATCGAGCGTATCGTTCAAGCGGGCATCCCGGTGATGGCGCATGTCGGCCTCACTCCGCAGAGCGTGCACGCGATGGGCGGATTTCGAGTGCAGGGCAAGACCGAAGAGACCGCCGCCCGGGTCTTGGCCGATGCCAAGGCGGTCGCGGAGGCGGGCGCGTACAGCCTGGTGCTCGAGGGCATTCCCAGCGACCTTGCCGAGCAAATTACGGAAGCCGTTGAAATCCCAACCATTGGGATCGGCGCAGGCCCTCACTGCGACGGGCAAGTCTTGGTCTGCTACGACCTGCTCGGTCTAACGCCCGATCTGAAGCCGAAGTTCGTCAAGCGGTACGCTGAGTTTTTCGAAGAAGGCGTGGCCGCTGCCCGTCGCTATTGCGACGAGGTTCGGGACGGTGTCTTTCCCAGCGAGGAGTACAGCTTCGGCAACGTGAAGAAAGATGAGGCGCCCGCATCTGGGCTCAGCCTGGTGCAGCACGTTCGCCCCGTCTACGGACCCAAGGGATGAGCAAAGTCGTCCGCAAGCCTGCCGAGTTCCGGCGGGCCTGCGAAGATGCGCGTGCGGCTCAGCGACGTGTCGGGCTGGTGCCGACGATGGGCGCGCTCCATGACGGCCACTTCTCGTTGATCGACGAAGCCAGGTCGCGCTCTGACTTCATCGCGCTGACGCTTTTCGTCAATCCATTGCAGTTCGCACCTGGAGAAGACCTCGAACGCTATCCGCGAACCTTCGAGAGCGACCTCGCTGGCTGTCGTGAACGAGGGGTCGATCTGGTGTTCGCTCCCGAGCCGAACGCGATGTATCCGCCAGGATTTCAAACCGAGGTATCGGTCAAAGAGCTAGGCAAACCACTCGAAGGTGGGTTTCGCTCTTCGCATTTCGACGGCGTGACCACGATCGTGACGAAGCTGTTCAATCTCGCCGGTCCCTGTACCGCAATGTTCGGCCGCAAAGACTACCAGCAGTGGAAAATCCTCTCGCGCATGGCGCTGGATCTCGACTTGCCGATCGAGCTGGTCGGCTGCCCGATCATTCGTGAGGCCGATGGCCTCGCCCTCTCCTCTCGCAATCGCTATCTCAGCCCCTCGGAGCGCGAGCGCGCGCTCGGCATCGTCTTTGGGCTCCGTCACGCGTACGATGCATGGGCGCATGGGGAACGCGACCCCGAGGCGCTCCGATCTTTGGCTGAGAAATCGATTCACCCAGCCTTCGATCGCCTGGACTACGTGGCCGCCGTCGATCCCGAAACGCTGGCGCCCTCGCCGCCCTCGCCTAGCCGCCTGCTGATCGCGGTGGCGGCGCACCTTGGATCGACTCGCCTGATCGACAATGTGGTGCTCGGCGAAGACCCCCGCCCCTAGTTGGCCGCGATCATGACTCGGACGACAGGTTCGCGTATGCTTGAACCATGAGTCGACCACCTACGCCCAAGCTCAAGTCGGAACACCTGGCCGACATCGGGCTCTTCGGAGGCCTGAGCAAGGAGACGCTCGAGATCCTGGCTTCGTCGCTCCCAACGACCAGAGTCGAAGCGGGCCAGATCGTCGTCGAAGAGGGTGACATGTCGACGCAGATGTTCGTCGTCATCGCCGGCGAGCTCGAGGTCATCAAAAAAGGCGAGTCCGGGGGCGACGTGCGGGTTGCGGTGCTCGGTCCGAGTGACTGGTTCGGCGAGATGTCGATCATCGACGTCCAGCCCCGATCGGCGAGCGTGCGCGCCGTTGCGCCGACCTTGGTGGTCTCGGTCACGTCCGACCACGTCGAGAACCTTCTCTACCGGCGCAATGTCAAAGACTACGCTCTGTTCATCATGAACATCGCGCGTGAGCTCAGCCGCCGCCTCCGAGTCGCGGACGGAATCCTCGCCCAGTTCTACGCCGCACTGTCCCATCAGTACGGCCCGACGCCGAAAGGCTAGAGTCGCACAGACACTGGGGCTAATAGACGCCCGGCGGGGGCGAGGTCAGCGCCTTGATCCCGTCGTGGTTCTTGAGTCCTTCGAGAATGATCGTCGCCGTCTCCTCGATGGCGCAGTTCGTCACATCGATTACCATCCACTCGGGATTGCTGCGGAGGATGCCGTGCGCGTACTCGAGCTCGGCTTTGACGTGGTCACGAAGGCCGTAGTTTGCGTCGGTCGGCATGCCGAGCTGCTGCAGGCGCTGCTGGCGGATGTACATCAACTGGTCGACGTCGATGGTGAGGCCGACGACGCGAAAGCCCGGGAGCCGGTAAAGCTCTTCGGGCGCCTCCACTCCGAGCACCAGCGGCACGTTCGCCACTTTGAGTCCGCGCCCTGCCAAGTACGTCGACAGCGGCGTTTTGCTCGTTCGGCTCACGCCCACCAAGACCAGGTCGGCCTTGTTGAGATTGCGCGGCTCCTTGCCGTCGTCGCTCTTCACAGCGAATTCGATCGCCTCGACTCGGCGGAAGTACTCCTGGGAGAGCGGCATCTCGGCGGTCGGGATGTTCACCGGATCTGCCTCGAGGTAGTCGCCGATCTGAGCTATGAGCGAACCGATCACGTCGACGTGACGGACCTTGAGTCGCGTCGCGTGCTCGTTGAAATGGTCGCGCAGCTCTGGGCGGACGAGTGTGAATACGACCATCGCTTGGTCGGCCGCTGCACTCTCCAGAACTGCCGTCAGCGCGCGTCGATCTCGAAGGCGACGTTCGATCTTGAGGCGAACGCCATGAGCGGGAAACTGAAGAAGTGTGGCTCGCGTCACCCGCTCGGCTGTTTCGCCGGTCGAGTCGCTCACCACATAAATGACCTTTGCATCCATCCAGGCTGGGCCTAGAGGCGCCGGCCCAGCTTGCGCCCGTGCATGCGATTGACGCGACGTCTGTTCTTCGCCTTGCGCTTGGCGTTGCGGCGCGCTGCCTTGTTGCGCTTACGGGATCGGTCGCTGTTCACGATGTTCAAGTACATGAGTGGCTCCTGCGGGGCGGCATTTAGGGGATGGTCGGGAGCTGCGCAAGCCGTCCGCCATCAGCGATTTCGTCGTGGCACGAGCAGCCAGTAGTCGAGGTCGAGGAGGACATCCTCGTGATAAACGTCCCTGCCCTCCTTGGAAACCTTGAGCGGAAAGCCAGCCTCGGTCGGCCGAACATCGCGCAGCGCCACCAATCTGACTCGGAGGGCCCCACAATCGCTGCGGCCCGGAATGTCGGCTTTATCGAGGATCTCGCTGTAGGCGTAGACGGTGTCACCCGCGAAAGTGGGGTTTGCGTGAGCGCCGCCGTTCCAGGCGAGGATCCCGAGGACCTTTTCCATCCCGTTGAAGGAAAGCGAGCGCGCCACGCTGATCACGTGGCCGCCATACATCAAACGGCGACCAAAGCGGGTATCTTTCGTTTGGATCGCGTCGAAGTGAACTTTGGCTGTGTTTTGATACAGACGCGTCGCGATTGCATGCTCCGCCTCTTCGATCGTCATCCCGTCCACGTGGTCGATCTTCTCACCCCGCTCGTAGTCTTCGAAGTACGCGCTACCGCCCGCGGGCCAGTCCTCGTACCGGCTGAGATCGAGATTGGCGGGAACCACGAGGTCTGCCGGAGCGACTTCTTTGGGCATCGCTGGGCGGTCGGCCGCGCCGGTGGGCGTGGACGGATCTCGCTTGTGAACCATGACCCAGCGGTAGAATTCGAGGACCGCTTCACCGCGTTGATTGGTCCCGACCGTCTTGACCCAGACGACACCGGTCTTGCCGTTGCTGTTCTCCTTCTTGCCGATGACCTTGGAGACGGAGCGCATCGTGTCGCCCGGGTAAACCGGTGCCAGAAACCTCACCCCGGCGTACCCGAGATTCGCCACCGCGTTGAGCGAGACGTCGTTGACGGTCTTTCCGAAAATGATATGAAACGTGAGCATGTCGTTGATCGTCTCGCGGGGATGACCCAGAGAGCGAGCGAATTCCGCTGAGCAATGCAGCGGATAGCGGGAGCCCGTAAGGCCGATGTAGACCGCCGCCTCGCCCTCGGTGATGGTGCGCGGCACGGCGTGGATGAGCTCCGCACCCACTTCGAAATCCTCGAAAAAATTGCCTGGATTGGTCTTGGCCATGTCATTTCCTCGTTTGCGACGGAGCGACTCTAGCCCGGAAAGTCGGCGCTGTCGCGCTGCGAGCTTGGATGCTATTTAGGGGCGCAATGGATTTGGGGAAAGAGCGCGCGGCCATGGTGGAGCAACAGCTTCGGCGTCGGGGGATCGGCGACAGCCGGGTGCTCGCGGCCATGGGCGAAGTGCCTCGCGAGGCGTTCGTCCCCGAAGCACAGAGGCGGAACGCGTACGCGGACAGCGCTCTTCCGCTTTCGCGCGGGCAGACCATCTCGCAACCACTGATGGTCGCGATGTCGGTCGAGGCCCTGCAGCTCGAGGGGCACGAAACCGTTCTCGAGGTCGGAGCGGGATCGGGCTACCAGGCGGCGGTTCTTTCCAAGCTGGCCAAGAAGGTTTACGCGATCGAGATCATCCCGGAGCTCGTCCAGAATGCTCGTCATGTCCTCGACTCATTGGGCATCGACAACGTCGAAATCATCTGCGCCGACGGGCGCAAAGGGTGGCCCGAAGGTGCGCCATACGACGGCATCGTCGTTGCCGCCGCGGCAGAAGAAGTTCCATCGGCTTTGATCGACCAACTCCAAGAAGGCGGCCGTCTCGTCATTCCGGTGGGCAGCAGATGGGGACAATCCCTTCAGACCTCGCGAAAGCGAGGCGACAAGCTCGAAACGGAAGAGCTTTGTCGATGCGTCTTTGTGCCGCTGGTCCATGGCAGCTAGACTCCGGCGCGCGGAGGAGCGCACGCAATGAGCATCATCGTTTTTCGGTACCTTCATTTCCTGGGTATCACGTTTTGGATAGGCAGCGCCGTGGCGGTCGCAATTGCGGCGTCCGCGCCAACCCCATGGGAAAGCGGCATCGCCCAATCGCTCCGCAAAATATCGATACGCGTGACCACGCCGGCCATGCTCTTCGCCTTTGCTGGGGGCTTCGGAATGCTGATTCC
>Ga0209567_10000899_pt1 | contig 15996 bp, 14 predicted proteins | sample COG_12_FD_184756 | JGI IMG/M metagenome (GOLD analysis project Ga0209567, IMG submission 184756) | Pelagic marine sediment microbial communities from the LTER site Helgoland, North Sea, for post-phytoplankton bloom and carbon turnover... | ecosystem: Environmental > Aquatic > Marine > Neritic...
AAGAACGTAAACATAATATTCCATATGTTTCAGATGCGCCCCGACTAAGTCGGGCTCGTATTCAGCCTGTCCGCCTTAGGCGGATTGCGCCACGGGGCCATTGGTTTTAACGAGCGCAATTTACGCAAAAAGAGCTATTAGGAGCTAATAAAATACGCTCAATTGGTATTTTCTTTTTACATTTTGGGCAGACACCAAAATCACTGGTTCCCAGCTTGTCCACGTTGCGCTTTAATCCTTCCAGGCGTTCTTTGGCTTTAACTAAAGCGGCATCCATCACCCCTTTGTTGTTTATCGCATCCATTCGCGATACTCGCCCTATAGCATTATCGGGAGCAATGGGTTGTGAAAGATCTTCATATTGCTTTATCTTATTTTCAGTCCTGGCAATATCAGATTCGAAGAGCTTACGAATTTCCTCAATATTCATTTTAAAATTAAGTAAGTTTAGTACGAACAATACCAGAAATTGTTTTTCCATCTGCCTGCCCGGCTAATTGCTTGGATACCATTCCCATAATTTTTCCCATATCTTTCATCCCACTGGCACCAGTACTTTCAATAATCTGGATTACAACTTTTTCTATCTCATTCACACTTAGCTGAGCTGGTAAAAACTTTTCAATTACTGCTACCTGTGCCAATTCGGGTTCAGCAAGATCTTCTCTTCCCTGTTCCTTAAAAATAGTGGCACTGTCTTTTCGCTGTTTTACTAGCTTTTGTATTAATTTTATTTCATCAGCATCAGATATTTCGACTCCGGCTCCTTTTTCAGTTTGTGCCAGTAACAAAGCAGATTTTATAGCCCTTAACGACTCCAAAGTTATAGTGTCTTTTGCTTTCATTGCTGCTTTAATTTCTTCCATCACTTGATTCTGTAAGCTCATAATTTTTTGAATTTTAGCAGCGACAAGATAAAAAAATAAACCCAAAAATGTAATGTATTTTCGGGCCTATTCTAACTTTGGGCGCATCGCCCGTATTCTGACTAGTCTACATTATCATGTAAAAAGGAGTTATTGGAACGCAGCTGAATTTCGTCATTACTGTCTTCACTTAAAGTGGTTCTGGACACTTTACCCTCTTTGGGACTTTCATTTAAATCGATGCCCTGACGCTTATAAGCCGGTTCCTTTTCTATTTCATCAATATTATTTACGCTATTCTGAAACTTATAATTGAAATCTTTCAGTTTTCTCCTTCGCTCATCAGCCCTTTCTCTGAGTATTTCTTCAATTGGCGAATTCATGGGATCCCCATCGTTTGTTTCAACCTCTTCATTCCCAGCCACGGTTTTTTTCTCGAAAACCAACTCATCCTCTATAAGTTTAGGTTCAAATTCCTCCGCTTTGGATTTGGCGCCGGTTAACTTATTTTCCAGTTCCATATAATCATCAAGGCTATAGCGGGTCTCTCCTTCTTTGTTGTATTCCAAAACAGGTATTACTTCTATATGTTCACTAACATCTAAGTCATTTATATTTTCATCCAGGCTAAATGTGATAACATTTTCATTCTCTTCTTTATCCAAATCCGTCAAAGGCATATCAAAACTAAGAGCAATCTGTTCCTTTTCATCTATTTTGCCATCTAATTCTTCAGGGTCTATTACTTCAATATCCTTCAGGGCCTTTTTAGAATCAATTATAATAAAATCCTCTTCCTCAATTTCTTCTGCTATAACCTCTTCATAGAAAACATTAAAATTTCTGATATAATTGGTTGTCGGAATAAGATCTATAGTTTCTTCTACCTCTAAAGAATGTTTTATTATTGGTTCAAAAACTTCCTCTTCCTCTTCCTCTTCCAATTGGTAAATAACATTTTTATCGCTCAAATCCTGCTCTGCTTTTTGTTCATCTTCAAGCGTGTGAATAATTTTTTTGGTTTCAGTGTTAACAATTTCATCTTGCTGATCCATATTAAAGCCCGTAGCAATTACAGTTACAGCTATAGCTTCACCAAGGTTTTCGTCTTCACCTACACCCATAATTATATTAGCCCCATGACCAGCCTCAATCTGAATATGATCATTTATTTCACCTATTTCATCAATAGTAATTTCCTGGGAGCCCGAAACAATAAGTAATAAGACATTTTTGGCCCCTGTAATTTTGTTGTCATTCAATAAGGGAGAATCCAGTGCTTTCATTATTGCTTCCTGAGCTCTAGCTGATCCTGATGACATGGAAGAACCCATAATAGCTGTGCCGCTATTTGAAAGAACTGTTTTAGCATCACGTAAGTCAATATTCTGAGTATAATGGTGTGTAATTACTTCTGCAATACCTCTGGCAGCAGTTGCAAGTACTTCATCTGCCTTTGAAAAACCTGCTTTAAAGCCTAAATTGCCATAAACTTCCCTTAATTTATTGTTATTAATTACAATTAAAGAGTCCACATTAGAACGTAACTTTTCTATCCCAATTTGAGCCTGTTTACACCTCATCTTACCTTCAAACTGAAATGGCATAGTAACTATCCCCACAGTAAGGACATCCATTTCTTTAGCTTGCTTAGCTATAACTGGTGCTGCTCCGGTACCTGTTCCACCGCCCATACCGGCTGTAATGAAAATCATTTTAGTCGTATTAACAAGCATTTGTTTGATTTCCTCCATACTCTCCAGGGCAGCCTGCTCTCCTACTTCCGGATTGGCACCAGCTCCGAGTCCTTCGGTAAGAGATACACCTAATTGTATTTTATTGGGTACAGGGCTATTCTGTAAAGCCTGTGAATCTGTATTACAAATCACAAAATCTACTCCATTTATTCCGGCCTGGAACATGTGATTTATAGCATTACTTCCACCCCCTCCAACGCCAATTACTTTAATTACATTACTTTGATTTTTGGGTAAATCAAAGGCTATATTTTCGAATTCGGTGCTCTTGCTCATGTTTTTTGTGTTACTGGTTATTACGTTCGTACTACTATTCAGGTTTACTCTGCATTATCTAAAAAATCTTTAAGTTTTTCCGACCAAATGTCAAATACAGATTTTCTTTCATTCTTTGACCTTTCGGTTGCTCTTCTTTCAGGATGACCTTCTAAAACCAATTCTTCCTCCATCATGGTTTCTTCTTGATAAATAGGGTTTCTTTCTTTATTTTCTATTGCATTCATAAGCAGACCTACAGCCGTCGCATATAAAGGACTGGCAATTTCCTGATCAGAATCTCCTGCCAAATGCTCATTGGGATATCCTATTCTGGTATCCATACCTGTAATATATTCAACTAACTGCTTTAGATGCTTTAGCTGGCTACCCCCACCCGTTAAAACAATCCCCGCAATTAGCTTCTTCTTTTGATCCTCGTGTCCGTAATTTTTGATTTCAACATATACCTGCTCAACAATTTCAACTACCCTTGCATGTATGATCTTAGACAGATTCTTAAGTGTAATTTCCTTTGGTTCTCTTCCACGTAATCCGGGGATAGAAACTATTTCATTGTCTTTATTTTCGCCCGGCCATGCAGAACCAAATTTCATTTTGAGTAGTTCGGCCTGTTTCTCAATAATTGAACAACCTTCTTTAATATCTTCGGTAATAACATTCCCACCAAAAGGAATTACGGCCGTATGCCTTATGATGCCATCTTTAAAAATAGCAAGGTCTGTTGTCCCACCCCCAATATCTATTAAGGCAACACCTGCTTCCTTTTCCTCCTGGCTAAGTACAGCTTCCGATGATGCCAGAGGTTCAAGGGTAATATTTCCCAGGTCTAGGCCGGCACTTTTGATACATCTGCCAATGTTTTTAATAGATGAAACCTGGCCAACAACTACATGGAAATAAGCTTCAAGCCTTCCACCGTACATTCCTATCGGTTGCTTTATTTCGGCCTGACCGTCTACCTTATATTCTTGAGGTAAAACATGAATGATCTCTTCTCCAGGTAACATGACCAATTTATAAACCTGGTTACAAAGTTTATCCAGATCGTCCTCATTGATTACTTCTTGAGAATTGGCTCTTGTAATATAATCACTATGCTGAAGGCTTCTAATGTGCTGTCCTGCAATACCAACAACAACCGATCCTATCTTTAAACCAGAATCAGCTTCCGCCTGTTCAACAGCCTGCTGAATAGATTTTATGGTTTGTGTTATATTATTTACCACACCCCGATGTACACCAAGGCTTTTTGACCTCCCAATGCCTAAGACCTCTATTTTGCCATACTCGTTTTCTTTTCCGATAATGGCAACAATTTTGGTAGTACCTATATCTAATCCAACTGAATAATTACTTTGTTCCATATTATTTTAAATTTTGGTGCACACTACTTGATTATTAAATTCTAAGCTTACTATATTATAGTTTTCCAATGTTTTGTCCTTGGCAGCCTTGGTATAAAAAGCCTTGAAATTATTGAACTTCTGTTCCAAATCGTCCACATTACCTAAATTCACAACAAAGTTTTCTAAGCGGAATTTTAATTGATAATTATCTTCATGCTCAATGTGAATTCCGATTACATTTTTTCTTAAAAAGTCGTCCTCGTTTATGTACTTTAAAATCACATAAACATCTTCTAAACTTTTACCAGTAATATTGCCTGTAATGATAGGCACTCTTGCAGAGTGATTACTGGATAATGGCATGTATTTACCTTCCTCATCCAGGTAAAATTTTGTCTTTCCCTCTACACGTCCGATTGGTTGCCGTTGTACAATATTTGATGTAAGCTCACCGGTTATAGTAAGATAAACTTGGGCACTTTTTACCATATCATTGGTCTCTATGACCTTTTCTATAGTATCCAAATCTAATTTTTCTTTGGGCATGTTTTTAATGATGCCATAATTTTGTATTAACAATTTATTAACCATAGGTTGTGTAAGGTAGAGATTGTCCTCCCCAGTGAATTTTAGGGTAATACCTTCTATAGTTCTCGAATCACTTCTATACCCTGAAAATGCATAAAGACCTGTAATACAGATTATTAATCCAATAAATTTGATGTAATTCCAATTAATTTTCATGCTCAAGTTCTTTTTCTATTTTTGATATTTCCAACCCTATATCGCCGGCCCCCATGGTAACCAATACCTCCGGTTCTTGTCTTTTTATTTCCTCAATCAAATCCGATTTTTGGATTAATTTTTTATTCTGATTCTTTATTTTACTCATAAGCCATTTCGAATTCACTCCATCAATAGGCTTCTCTCTTGCCGGATAAATATCCAGTAATAAAACACTATCAAATTGCTCAAGACTAAGGGCGAATTCATCGGCAAAATCTCTTGTTCTGGAAAATAAATGGGGCTGAAAGACTGCGAGTACTTTTTTACTCTCATGCATCTCAGAGATAGCATCATATACAGCATTTATTTCGGTTGGATGGTGCGCATAATCATCTATAAAAACAAAGTCGACATTCCTTATTCGATATGAAAATCTCCGTTGCACTCCCTTAAAGGTTTCCAATGCTTTAGCAAGTCGATTAGGTGGGGGGCCAATCTGTATTGCCATAGCAAAAGCCACTAAACCGTTTAGTAAGTTATGCTTACCGGGTTTGTTAAACTTAACCCCTTTAAGGGTAGTGTCTGGAGTTTCCAAATCAAAAATGTAGGCGCCATGTTTTATTCTTAAATTTCTTATACAATAATCTGAATCGTCTTCTATTCCATATGTTATTCCTTCTAAAGGCAGGCCGTTTCTGACAAACAGTATCCCACCAGGTTTTAATTTATCAACAAATGCTCTAAATGATTTTCTTAGTTCTATGCTGTCACCATAAACATCCAAATGATCAGCATCCATTGAAGTAATACAAGCAATATCAGGTGATAACTGTAAAAATGAATGATCATATTCATCGGCTTCCACAACAGAATATTCACTGCCCCCGAACCAAAAATTACTATTAAAGTCTTCTGAAATACCACCAAGAAAAGCTGTAACTGGTGTCCCAGTTTCCCTTAATAAATGCGCTAGAATGCTACTTGTTGTTGTTTTACCGTGGGTTCCTGCAACTGCCAAACAAAAAGTATCCCGTGTAATAATCCCTAATACCTCTGATCGTTTTTTTATTTCGAAACCTCTAGATACAAAATAATTGAATTCTTTGTGGTCATCAGGAATTGCCGGGGTATAGACAACCAAGGTATCCCCGGCATTTTTATACTCTGTTGGAATTTCTGAGATATTATCTGCATAATGTATCTCAATTCCTAAATCAGAAATCTCGTGAGTCAAAGGCGTCTCCGTTTTGTCATAACCTGCGACGTTCTTTTTTAATAGCTTAAAGTATCGTGCCAGAGCAGACATACCAATACCTCCAATACCGATAAAATAAATGTTATGTATCTCCTTTAGCGTCATATTAAATATTTAGCAGATGTTCTATTTCATCTACAATGTTTTTAGTGGCACTAGGCTGTGCCAGAGCTTTGATATTTTCACTTAACAATTTCTTTCTATCCTTAGATTTATTCAGCTCTGAAAAAACGTTTTCAAATTTGTCTGCCAAATCTTTTTCCTCTAACATTATTGCAGCTTGCTTTAAAACAAGACTTCTCGCATTTTTGGATTGATGATCTTCTGCTACATTTGGCGAGGGAATAAATATCACAGGCTTACCAACTATGCATAATTCCGAAACTGAACTCGCTCCGGCCCTTGAAATTATTATATCTGCAGCGGAATAGGCTAAATTCATTTTATTCAAAAAATCGTAGACTTTCACATCTGCAGCGTGAAATTTTTTATATTCTTCAAAGTACCCCTGGCCGCATTGCCAAATAAGTTGAATCCCTAATTTTGAAAAGAAATCCAGTTCTTTTTCTATAAGTTGATTAATTCTTCTTGCACCCAGACTTCCTCCCAGTACAAGCAATGTTATTTTTTCTGGATTCAAACCAAAGAATTCATAAGCTTCATTCGTATGCTGTAAAGGATCTATCAAATCTGCTCTAACAGGATTCCCCGTTTTTACAATTTTATCAACTGGGAAAAACCTTTCCATATCATCATAGGAAACACAAATTCTTGACGCGTGTTTAGCCAATAATTTATTAGTGATTCCTGCATATGAATTCTGCTCTTGTAAGACGCAAGGGATTCCTTTTCTGGCAGCCATTTTTAATACAGGGCCACTGGCAAATCCTCCTGTGCCAATAACCACATTGGGTTTAAACTTCTCCACTATTTTTCCTGCACTAATCAAACTACTTATTAGTTTAAATGGGAACATTAAATTTTTTAATGTCAACTTTCTTTGTATTCCACTAATCCACAAACCCTTAATCTTGTATCCTGCATTTGGTACTTTTTCCATCTCCATCCTGTTTTTTGCACCTACAAATAAAAATGTTGCATTCGGATGTCTTATTTTTAATTCATCAGCTATGGCTATTGCCGGATAAATATGTCCTCCTGTCCCGCCACCAGATAATATAAACCTATAATTGTCCACTTAGCACTTCTAAGGGGTTAGTATCATCCACATCGGATTTTTTAACATCAACCGGTTTAAATTTTCTGCTCGCACTTAACACAATTCCAATGGCCAGACAAGTCATCCATATAGATGTTCCTCCACTACTTATAAGTGGTAAAGTTTGCCCGGTTACAGGAAATAATTCTACAGCAACTGCCATATTAATAAGTGCCTGAAATACGATAGGCAACCCAACACCAACCACTAATAATTTACCAAAAACAGTCCCATTTGAATTCGCCACCACCACAATTCTGAATAACAAAAGCATATAGAAGAACATTAATATAAATCCTCCTACCAAGCCGTACTCTTCAATAATAATGGCATAAATAAAATCTGATGAACTCTGAGGCAGGAAATTTTTCATTACACTTTTCCCTGCTCCATTCCCTAAAATTCCTCCGCTTGCAATGGCAATTTTGGCTTTTTCTATCTGATAGTCCGACTCTGTATCTGCCGGATCCCAAAAACTTTCAACTCTATTTAACCAGGTGTCCACCCTGTTTGGAAAAAGATCCGGATAAACCTTGACCGTAAGAATAAAAATTGTAAGTATTAACAAACCCGTACCTACTATCCCTGAAAGATATTTTAGCGGATAACCCCCTAAAAAACAAAGTATCAGAACCATAAAAAACAGAATGGCCGCTGTAGAGAAATTAGCCGGTAAAATTAGAATGGTGACAATAAAAACAGGAAGCCACAAGGGTACCAGGCTTTCACTAAAAGTGATTGTTTTATCTTTCATTCTGGTCAGGTATCTTGCCACGTAGATCATTAGAACTACCGCTGCCAGATTTGAGGTTTGAAAGGTAATTCCAACCAATGGAAGACGAATCCATCTACTTGCATTTGCGCCGTCTATTGTAGTGCCCTGAGCCAGAGTATACGCCAATAGGACCAACACTATAGGCAGAGCAATAATAGATAGGCCCTTAAAAAAATGAGTAGGAATTTTATGAACACCATAGATTATTCCAAATCCCAAAAACAGCAACATCCCGTGTTTAACCAAATGACCAATTGTTGTGCCATTTCCTACTACATAAACCAGGTTACTGCTTGCACTGTAAACAGGTAAAAAGGAAAATAGAGCCAGGAGTGCAACTACACCCCAAATGGCTTTATCTCCTTTTATATTTCCTAAATACCCTGACATTCTTACAAATTTTTTATAGCTTCTTTAAATTGATTCCCTCTGTCTTCATAATTTTTAAAAAGATCAAAACTAGCGCATGCCGGAGACAACAACACAGTATCTCCTCTTTCAGCAATTTTATAGGCTACTTTTACGGCTTCACTCATTGCGTAAGTCTCAACGATTAAATCTACTACGTTACCAAAAGCATATTTAATTTTGGAGTTATCCATACCCAGGCAAATGATAGCTTTTACTTTTTCCCTTACTAAAGGCATAAGGACTTTATAGTCATTCCCTTTATCCACACCACCAACAATCCACACTATAGGAGTACTTGTACTTTCCAAAGCATAATAAGTGGCATTTACATTGGTAGCCTTTGAATCATTTATATATTGTACATGATGAATTTTTAAAACCTTTTCCAAGCGATGTGCAGCTCCTTGGAAATTTTGAATACTATCGCGGATAGTTTCCTTTCGAATACCAATCAACTTAGCAACCGTTGATGCCGCCATTGTATTTTTAAGGTTGTGTAAACCTTCCAATGCCAAAGAATTTGCTTCCATTTCAATTGTTTTATTTTCTGTCCTTATTAATATTCTGTCATTTTCTAACCATGCACCTTTACTAAGTTTCTTATTAATTGTAAAAGGCAATAATTTTGATCTAATTGGGTTATTCTCCAGCCAACTTACAATTACATCATCATCACAATCATAAATCAAACTGTCTTCGGCACCATGGTTTTGTACAATCCTGAATTTTGAAGACACATAGTTTTCAAAAGAATGATCATACCTATCTAAATGGTCCGGGGTAATATTCGTTATTACCGCTATGTTTGGTCTAAAATCCACTATTCCATCTAACTGAAAACTGCTTATTTCAAGCACATAGAAATCATAGTCATGTTCCGCTACCATTTTGGCAAAACTATCGCCAATATTACCCGCCATTCCCACATTTAAACCACCTTTTTTTAATATGTGATAAGTAAGCATAGTAGTGGTGGTTTTACCATTACTTCCTGTAATTCCAATTATCGTGGCATTCGTGTGCTTTGCAGCAAACTCAATCTCTGATATTACCGGAACTCCTTTATCCTTTAATTTTTTTACCAGCGGTATTGCATCCGGAATACCCGGGCTTTTCATTACGACATCAGCATGGAGAATTTTGTCTTCCGAATGCTGTTGTTCCTCCCAATCAATCTCAAAATGTTCAAGAACGTTTTTATAATTTTCTTTGATCTTACCCTTATCTGAGACAAAAACCAGGTACCCCTTTTTTTTTGCCAGAATAGCCGTTCCAACTCCACTTTCACCAGCCCCGAGCACAACCAATAATTTCATTACCTCACTTTGAGTGTCACAATAGTAATTATGGCCAATAATATTCCTATAATCCAAAACCTTGTGACTATTTTACTTTCGTGATATCCCTTTTTCTGATAATGGTGATGTAGGGGTGCCATTAAAAAAATGCGTTTCCCTTCACCTGATCTGTTTTTAGTGTATTTGAAGTAACCTACCTGCAACATTACTGATAAGGACTCGGCAAAGAATATTCCACACAGAATAGGGATCAACAATTCTTTTCTTACAATTAATGCAATTACTGCTATGACGCCCCCTATGGTAAGACTTCCAGTGTCACCCATAAACACCTGGGCAGGGAAAGCGTTATACCATAAAAAACCTACTAGTGCCCCTACAAAAGCGGCAATGAACACCAAAAGCTCACCAGCCTTAGGTATGTACATGATATCCAGGTATTCGGAAAAAATGATATTACCTGAAACCCAGGCAAAAATTCCCAGAGTAAGAACTATTATCGCAGAGATCCCGGCTGCTAAGCCATCAATACCATCCGTAAGATTTGCTCCATTAGAAACCGCAGTGACTATTAAGATGACAATTGGAATAAAAATTAGCCATGCATACGAAACTGCCTTCTCGCCGGCCCAGGAGATCAGATTACTATAATCTAGCTCGTTATTCTTAAAAAACGGAACAGTGGTCATTATAGATTTTATATCCCCTCCTTTAATCTTTTCAACCCTATATTGCTCCGTAATTATAGTATTGGTCCTTTCCCGCATAGTCACTTCTGGATGGAAGTATAGCGTTGCACCCACAATGAGCCCTAGTACAACCTGACCCATCACTTTAAACCTGCCTTTGAGACCTTTTTTATTTTTTTTGAATATTTTGATGTAGTCATCCACAAATCCGATTATACCCATCCATATTATCGTAACTATCAATAAAATGACATAAATATTCATTATATCGGCAAACAATAAGACTGGAATTAAGGTGGACATTATAATTATCAAACCACCCATTGTTGGAGTACCAGTTTTCTGTTTTTGCCCATCAAGACCAAGATCCCGAATGGTCTCCCCTATTTGCTTACGCTTTAGAAAAAGAATTATTCGTTTGCCATAAACTGTTGCCAGTAACAAAGAAAGAAGCACTGCCATAGCTGCCCTGAATGTCTGAAACTGGAACAGACTTGCCCCTGGCAGTTGGTATTGCTTTTCTAAATATTCAAACAGATAATACAGCATATTATGTTATCTATTTCTAGTTATTTATTTAAATTGGTCAGCACTTCCCTTATAATTTCAAAATCGTCAAAATCCACACGCTCACCATTCGTTTCCTGATAGGTTTCATGACCCTTACCCGCAACCAGGATAATATCATTAGGTACTGCTAACTGACAGGCTGTTCTAATAGCCTGGTTTCGATTTTCAATGGATAAAATTTTCCTGAGATTCTGTGGTTCTACGCCTGCTTCCATCTCTTCAATGATTATAAGAGGCGGTTCGGATCGTGGATTATCTGATGTAAAAATGGCCTTACTACTCATTGCTGAAGCGATATGACCCATTACCGGACGCTTAGACCTGTCACGATCACCACCACACCCCACTACGGTGATGACGTTTTCATTTCCAGTCCTCAATGTATTGATTGTCTCAAGTACATTTTTTAAGGCGTCCGGCGTATGGGCATAATCGACAATAGCCGTTATTCTTTCTTTAGATATGAAATATTGAAACCTTCCATCTACATTTTCCAATTCACTCAACAACCTTAGGGTTTCAAGTTTTTCCAATCCCAATAGGTCAGCTGTGGCATATATAGCCAGGATGTTGTAAGCATTAAAATGACCTATTAATCGTGTCCATAGCTCATTATCATCAATTTTTAACAACTGGCCATTAAACTGATTTTCTAAAATCTGAGCCCTGTAGTCGGCATAACTTTTTAGTGCATAGGTGTATTTTTTGGCTGCGGTATTCTGCAGCATCACAAGCCCGTTTTTATCATCAATATTTGTTAAGGCAAATGCTCTTTTAGGTAAATCATCAAATAATTTCTTTTTTGTATCCCTGTATTCGGCAAATGTTTTGTGATAATCCAGGTGGTCATGGGATAAATTGGTGAATATTGCACCCTCAAAGACCAAGCCTTCCGTTCTTTTTTGATGAATGCCATGTGAACTTACTTCCATAAAACAAAATTCAACACCTGCTTCATTCATCATAGAGAGATATTGATTTATGGTCATCGCATCCGGAGTCGTATGGCTGGCAGGAAATTCTTTCTTATCCACCATTATTCTAATTGTAGATAGCAGGCCAACTTTATATCCTGCTTTTTTAAACAATTGGTACAACAAAATGCTAACAGTAGTCTTGCCGTTAGTTCCGGTAACACCTACAAGCTTTAAATTTTTGGATGGATTGTCATAGAAATTTGATGCCATTATTGCAAGAGCCTGGTTGGCATCAAGAACTTCCACATAAGTTATATCATTGATCAAAGCTTCCGGAAGATGCTCACATACAATCGAATTAGCACCTGCCGCTATTGCTTTATCAATATATTTATGCCCATCAGTTAAAGTACCCTTGATGGCAACAAAAACACTATCCTTAGCCACTTTTCTGGAATCAAAACATATGGTATTTACTATAACCCCGGTAGAACCGCATACAGCCGTAAGACTTACTCCAAATAGTATATCCTTTAGGGGTTTCATGAAAGTTCTAAAATTATTTTCTTTACTTTTTCTAAATCTGTTCCCTTAGAAATTGATTGCTTTTTTACTTTGCCATTTCCTTTGATCTCTACCTCCAGACCCATGTTTTCGAGTATAGAAATTGCATCCATTCCGCTCATACCTTTTACATCTGGCATCTGATTGTGGTTCTTTTGTGCTTCCGCATAGTAACTTTGAAAACTTGCCTCTAAATCATCATTTGAAGGTTCTAAGGTTTCTATTTCGTCTATTAATGGGTTGTTGGCATATATCTTTCTGGCTATGGATTTAAATACAGGTCCGGACACATCGGCACCATAATAGCCAACACTTTTATCTGGTTCATGGATCACCACTATGCAGGAGTACTTTGGGTTGTCTGCAGGAAAATACCCGGCAAAAGTTGATATATACCTCAGTTTGTCGGGGTCACGGGTTGCATAGTTTTTTTGCGCTGTTCCCGTTTTACCAGCCATTGAAAAGTTTGGAGAATAAAGTCGATGTCCTGTTCCATGTTTTTTTTCCACAACATTTTTCAATAAGTGACGTACCTGTTTCGCGGTCTCCTTAGAGCAAATAGCCTCGTTAATAATTTCCTTATCAAACGTATAAATGGTTTTGTTCCATTCTTTAACCTCTTTTATTAGTCTGGGACGCAACAATTGACCATCATTAGCGATAGCATTGTAAAAAGCAAGCGTTTGTAAAGGTGTTAAGGATACTTCATAGCCATGAGACATCCATGCCAGGGAAATACCTGACCATCCCTTATCTCCGGGATATCTAATTACAGGCTTACCCTCACCCTTTATAGGCATCCCAAGTTCCTCATGAAGCCCCATAGACATAAGGCGATCTACATAAACTGATGGTTCTTCTTTATAACTGTTATGAATCATTTTGGCGAAAGCTGTATTTGAAGAAACTTCAAAAGCCCTTGCCATTGAAATTTTGCCATAGCCTCCGTGTTTGGAATCCCTTACAATTCTATCGTATATTCTCCAACGTCCTTTTTTAGTATCAATAACTGTGCTGGTGTCTATCTTTTGATCTTCCAGGGCAGCAACTATTGACATTAATTTAAAGGTAGAACCAGGTTCATGAGATTCTCCTATCGCATAATTTAATCTTTCGTAATATTTGCCATCCTCAGTCCTTCCAAGATTCGAAATTGCCTTTACTTCGCCAGTTCTGGTTTCCATTACAATTACACATCCATGATCAGCTTTATACTTTTCTAATTGTGTCAAAAGCCCATGATGTGCAATATCCTGAATATTGATATCGATAGTCGAAACTACATCATACCCATCTTTTGGTTCTACCAAATTGTCTAAACCAATAGGTTTCCATTGACCTTTAGCAATTTTCTGCTTTAGCCTTTTTCCTTCTATTCCCCGTAAATAATTACCAAAGGCGCCTTCAAGCCCTACCCTGGTCACATAACCATTTTCATCAAATCGTTCATACCCTACGCTTCTTTCTGCTATTTTTCCTAAAGGATGTTCCCTCACAGTTTTTTGCTCCACAATAAAACCTCCCCTATTTGGTCCTTTATTAAAGAGTGGGAAGTCCTTAACCTCCATATAGTCAGAATAATCAAGATTCCTGGCCACCAAAGTGTATCTGTTTTTATTTGCTTTAGCCTTTCTTAAAATCTGTTCATAATAGGCGGAAGGTTTTCCAAATAGATCTGCCAGAGCATCACATAAAGGCAGTACTTCTTCTTCAAAATCTGAGCTTTTTACCGTGACCGCATCAAAGCGTATCGTATATCTGGAGACCGATGTAGCGAGCAAACTTCCGTCATCTGAATAGAGATTTCCTCTGTTTGGGGCAATTGTAAAAAGCCTTTCCGTACGTTGAAGAGCCATCTCCTTGTATTTATTGCCATGAACCATCTGAATACTCACAAGTTTTACGACCACCGCAACCGCAAACAGGAACAGACATGCTGTTACAATATAAAGTCTGGTTAATATTCTTTTATCGGTGATGGCCACTTATTTTTTATTGGTTTTTACTTTTATTTTTTTTGGTGGTATTTCAGAAGGAAAAAGACCTTCAACCATAACATTCTCTGTAATGGTCGATTCCAATTTCAATCGTTGTACGTCTGAGCGCATATCTACGAATTCGTTTTTTAATTCTTTGACTTGTTCATTCAATGCGGCTACCTGATGTACTTTTTTATCCGCACTGTGAGAACTAGCAATCATTATGGTTGCTAAAACGGAGGCAAAAATTATAAAGAGCCAATTTTTTGGTGCATCTCCACTCACCAAGAACTTGCCCTTTAAAATATCTATGATCCCTTTTCTCATTAGCTTTAAATTGTTTTGAAATCCAGATCCTCTAATTATATTCGTTCTGCTATTCGCAGTCTTGCACTCCGAGCTCTACTATTCTTTGTAATTTCATCGGCAGAGGGAATTATTAATCCGCCTACCTTTTTAAAGGGAACATTAATATTTCCGTAAAAGTCCTTTTCTGCTTCACTCGAAAAACTACCTGCTCTAATAAATCTCTTAACCAGTCTATCTTCCAATGAGTGGTAACTAATTAAACTCAGCCGTCCACCTTTATCAATAATCTCCGGAGTTTGCATTAAAAATTCTTCTATTGCCACTAATTCCTGGTTTACTTCAATGCGTATTGCCTGATATACCTGTGCTAAAATCTTGTTTTCTCTAAACTTTGGCAGATATTCCTTCAATACCATTTTTAGGTCTATTGTTGTTTTAATAGGCTCATTTACCCGATGTTCTACAATTGTTTTGGCCATTGCATCTGCTCGTCGCAAATCGCCATAACGAAACAATACTTTTCTAAGATCATCATGGCTATAAGAATTAACCACTTCATAGGCACTCTTCTTATTTCTTGAACTCATCCTCATATCCAGGTCGGCATCAAAACGGGTAGAAAAACCCCGTTCGGCCTTGTCAAACTGATGTGAAGAAACCCCAAAGTCAGCTAAGATTCCATTTACTTTCCGAATGCCATAGAACTTTAAAAACTGCTTTATAAATCTAAAATTTTCATTGATCAGGGTAAATCTATCATCTGCTATTGCGTTTTTCAAAGCTTCCTCATCCTGATCAAAAGCAAACAAAGCACCCTCACTACCCAATCTTCTTAAAATCTCTTTGGAATGTCCACCTCCGCCAAAAGTTACATCAACATAAATTCCATTTTCCAATATATTGAGCCCGTCAACGGACTCCTTTAACAAAACAGGACTATGATAGTTCGTCTCCATCATCACCCATTACCTCTTCCGCTAATTCCGCAAAATTTTCTGCAGTTTCATCAATTACTTTTTCATAGCTATCCTTATCC
>Ga0209567_10000902_pt1 | contig 15937 bp, 18 predicted proteins | sample COG_12_FD_184756 | JGI IMG/M metagenome (GOLD analysis project Ga0209567, IMG submission 184756) | Pelagic marine sediment microbial communities from the LTER site Helgoland, North Sea, for post-phytoplankton bloom and carbon turnover... | ecosystem: Environmental > Aquatic > Marine > Neritic...
GTCGCTTCCGGTGTCACCTGACCCGTTCCAGCCATGCCACCGGGTTGTCGATCTCGTCGAGCGTAGGTAGGTATTCCGGCCCAATCCATGCCGCATCAAGGGCCGACCATCCGGCGTGGCGCTCGACCGACGCGATGAACTTCGCCCCGAGTTCGTATTGGCGCATCTTCATCTCGAGCCCGACGAGGCGCATGAACAGGGCAGTCCTGCGGTCCTTGCGCCGCGCTTGGAGCACCCGTGACATCCTCTGTTGGGTGACCAACTCTCGTTCGCCGATCCGATCCATGACTACGTGACCGTGGCCTTCGAGCAGCGACATGAGCGCTTGCACCTTGCTGATCACTCCCCGCTGATCTGGGGTGGCGAAGATCCCAAAAATGCCGGACTCCCCAACCAGCGGCTCACCCGCGGCCGACGCTTCCCTCATCTCTGATGCCACTCGGGCGACCCGGCCCGACTCGGGCTCGGCGGTGGCGACGAGTTCTTCGACCAGGCCGAGGAAGTAGGCGCGCATCCACGGCACCCCGAGGAATTGGAGGCGGTGGGTGCACTCATGCAGCGCAACCCAGAACCGAAACTCATCGGGCCGGAACTCGTGCCGACGTTCGAGCGAGAGCACGTTCGGACCGACGAAGAACATCGTGTCGCCATCTCCCCCATCGCTGGTTGGCAGCACCAATTCGTATTGGCCGAGCACTCGTCGCGACAGCAGGCCGAGTACCGCGCCGAGTTCGGCGGCCATGACTCTGCCGGCCATCCGTGAGGTCACGCCCTTCTCTCCCGAGAGTCGCTCCTCGGCGGGGGCCAGCAGCAACGAAAACGAGGCGATGTTGTTTTCGATCCAACCTCGGCGCGAGACAACCGCGATCTCGGGGAACCCCGGGGCGGTCAGCCCCGTTTCCGCTTCGACAAGGGTGGACGCCCGCTCCACCAGGAGGGGTGCCTGCGCGGCGAACTCAGCTTCGTGGTACGACCCTTCGAGGGGGTAAGAACCTGAAAGGCGGCCGGCAACCCGAGTCGCCGTCGCCCAATCGACGGAAGTCATGGAAGCAACGTACTACTAAGGGAGCGACTCAGGGAGCGTCGTCAACGATCTCATACCTGCCGCGCATCCTGACGCCGTAGTACACGACGACGAGGACAACCGCGACAATGCCAAGCACCAGCAGACCCGGGGCCAGGAAACGGGCGGTCCAGGGCTGTTCCTCATCCTCTCCCGCCTCGGCAGGCACTTCGACGGCTGGGGTCACGCCGCTCGTGTTCTCGTCAGCGGGTTCGGCCTCTTCGGTCTCGGCTTCGGTGAAGGCAACCTGCTCGACGCCAAACGCCGCGGCGGGAATCCCCAGAAGGATGGTGGTGAGGAGCAGGAGTCCGGCGATGCGCTGCGAGATCTTCATGGCCGCACAGGTTAGCTTGCGATTCCGGAGCCCCAGGCCACAGGATCGATCCTACGGATCGACTCAGCCGTCGGCGACGATCCGGCCCCGCAGTCTGGGGAAACGGGTCGGGGCATGTGCGAAGCAGAACTCCCGTCGGTTGTACTGCGACAGGGTGGTGGAACAGCCCTCCTTGGCGCAGACCCGATGGTCGGCGACCTGCTTGGGGGCGCGGCTGCTGCCCTTGATCCGCTTGCCTTTGAGAACGGTCTCGGCCATGTGAGTTGACTCTCTGCTCGTGGCACGGAGCCGGCGGCGTCAAGCGTTCGGATCCGTGTCGTCCTCTTGTAGCAACGCTCGGAGACGGTCGAATAGTTCCGGTGGCGGCTCGTCGCGGCCCTTATCTCGGATCATCGTCTTCAACCGGTGTTCGAAGTCAAAGGCACCGTCGCACGGATCGCACCGCTTCAGGTGCCACCTGATGCGGACCTTCCTCGACCAGGTGATTTCCTCGTCCAGGTAGTGGTAGACGTATTCGACTGCGTGTTGGCAACCTCGACTCATGACGCCTGTCCAGTTAGTCCGCGTTCCTCTGCCACGTTCCACAACTTCTTCTGGAGCGCTTTTCTTCCCCGATGGAGCCGGGACATCACGGTCCCGATCGGGATATCCAGGATCTCGGCGATCTCCTTGTAGGAGAAGCCCTCGACATCGGCGAGCAGCACCGGCATCCGGAAATGCTCGGGCAGCGACTCAAGTGCCTGCTTGACGTCCGAATCCACGAACTCGTCCAACACATCCTGCTCGGCACTTTGGGTAGCCCCGGATTGCTCGCCAAGCCTCTTGTACAAGTAGAGGTCCTGGAGTTCCCCCAGTTCGACCTCGGAGGGCCGGCGCTGTTGCTTGCGATACTTGTTGATGTACGTGTTGGTGAGGATGCGATACAGCCACGCCTTGAGATTGGTCCCGGCCTCGAAAGTGGAATAGGCCCGGTAGGCCTTGAGGAAGGTCTCCTGGACCACATCTTCGGCATCCGCCGGGTTGCGAGTCATCCGCAGCGCAGCCGAGTACAGCTGCGGCGCATACTGCATGGCGTCGGCTTCAAATGTGGCTTGGTCGGCCATTGGTCGCCCTCGGGACGTTTCGGAAGATGGGCGACACGATATCGGAAACGCGGAAGCTGGCGAACCGCAAGCATCAGCGGCACCGGCTCCGCCGGCGCCCAACCCGGCCACCGGACACTGACACCCAGACCGCGCGAGGAACAAAGAAACAACCCAGAATCGGTAGCGACGTTCGAGACCGAACAGGACTCGAACGTCGCGGCGAACGCAATATCATTGAGCCGGAGACGGGAATCGAACCCGTGACCTACGCATTACGAGTGCGTCGCTCTACCGACTGAGCTACCCCGGCGCTGTAGCGACGGCATGTTACCCGGGATCTGGTTCCAGGTCTGCGTCAGGGACGGGGCCAGCGCTCGATGGCTGCGGCGCCGCGTCCGTCGCCGTACGCCTCGAGGTCCTCGGCCAGGCCGTCAAGCCAGGTCTCGGCAGCTGCTTCGCCGTCGGGCACGTCCGCCAGTCCGGCCTCGCCGCGTTGCACCTGCAACTCGACGGCTCCATCCGTCTTCACGGCGACCACCCTCGCTCATTGTCGGGACCAAGGTGAACCGACAGCAATCTCGACATCGACCGGTGCCTCTGGACTCGTGAGCGGTGTGATGGCAACGTCGAGCCGGGACGACGATGCGCCGGCCGCACGGATCGCCGCAGGGGCGCCTTGCCCGGCATCACGGAATGTGCGGTGCAGGACGGCCATCCGCTCGGGATCGACCAAGCTGCGGTACTTGACCCTGGTGCCGTCGGTCTGGGCGCGAACGATCATCCAGAGCAGTGCACCCAACACCAAAGACGCCAGGACCGTGAGAACGGGGCTCAGGCCGGTCTCGACTGCCGGCTGGACGGCAGCCTCTGGGGGCTCGGTGGTCGCCGGCTTCTCCACCGTGGTCCTCGGGGGAAGGGTCGTCGGCGGCACCGTCGAAGCCGGAGGCAGCGTTGTCCCCGGCCCAGGAGCAAGGGTGGTCGAGGCAATGCTGGTCGTGGTCGTTGACGTGGTCGTCGTGGTCGACGACGTCGTGGTTGTGGGCGCCGCCGTCGTGGTCGTCGTAGTCGTCGTAGTCGTGGTGGTGGTCGTTGTGGCCGTCGTGTCCGAATTCACCCGCAGCGACAGTCACCTCGATTTGTCGGAACCGTGGGGCCGGGGTCATAGCAGCCCGAGGATAACTGATCGCGAGTTCGCTATTGCGCGGTTGACGCCCGGTGCTTGGTGTAATAGTCGGCCAACCCCAGCGACGCCAACGGGAGCAACCCGCCGCTGAGCACACCCAGCGCTGGGAGGATGGGCAGCATCATCAGCGAGTAGAAAGCAACAAGTAGCACCGCGATGAGGCGAGCTTGCCAGCGATCGGTCTCACTCTCCTTGAGAGTGAGCAGTCCACCCAGACCGAACCCGACACACAGGCCAAAGACCGGGTTGAACAGCATGAGTGGCAAAGCCGTCAGAAGCCAGAGGCCCATGGCTTTGAGAACCGCCATTGGCGCATGGCGCCGCCCCGAAACGAACGCCACCGTCACATACACAATCGGGACGAACGCGAAGGCGAGGGCAAAGGGCGGCCCTTCCGCCTCAGGAGCATCGGATCGGCTGGCCGCAATCGCGACGATGAACGAGCCGTAGCTGATCATCAGAAAGAAGGTGCCAAGACCGATCGCCAACCATGACCGTTTGTAGCTCTGATCCGGATCGGTCACGGCGCGCCGTCAGCGATCACGATGGCCATGGAACGCGGGAGCTGGCTCAGCCCTTGACCGAACCAGCGGTCAGGCCGCGAACGAAGTAGCGCTGCAGTGACAGGAACACCACAAGCGGCAGAGCCATCGTTATGAACGCACCCGCGGTCAGCAGGTGCCAGGCCTGCTGCCGAGCTCCGTTCAGGTTGTTCAGCGCCAGCGTCACCACCCGCACGTCCGGTTCGCCACCCAGGAAGACGAGGGCGACCAGCAGGTCGTTCCAGACCCAGAGGAACTGGAAGATCGCAAACGAAGCCAGGACCGGAACCGACAACGGCACCACCAACTTGGTAAAGGTCTCGAAGTGGGTTGCCCCGTCGATACTCGCCGACTCCATCATGGAGGACGGCAGCGACCCGATGTAGTTACGCAACAGGTAGATCGCCAGCGGCAAGCCGAACCCGGTGTGTGCCAACCAGAGGGCCGGGAAGGTCCCGTTCAGATTGATCGTTGTATAGAGACGCAGCAGCGGAATGAGCGACATCTGGAGCGGCACTACCAGCAGGGCGACGACCAGAACAAAGAGCCACTGCCGACCGGGGAAGTCCATCCAGGCAAACCCGTAGGCCGCAAAGGCGGCGATCGTGATAGGCATCACCGTCGCCGGAATGGTCACCGACAAGCTGTTGAGAAAGGCGTTGCCGAAGCCCTCCGATGACAGAACGTCGGAGTAGTTGGACAGCGTCCACTCGTTCGAACCGATGTTGGTGAAGACCGTCCACCAGCCCGTTTCCTGGACCTGGGCAGGTGCGCGGAACGAGGTGATCAGCACCCCAAGCGTAGGAATGACCCAAATGATCACGATGATGAGGATGGCCAGCTTGACCGGCCAAAGGTGGAAAAGCCGACTCCAGAAACCTGGCTCCTCGGGCACGTAGTCACTCTCGGTCGCCGCAGTATCGGCGGTTGTTGTTGTCATCGTTGCGCCTCCTGCGCCTGGAAGCGTTTGACGTTCAGCACCATCAACGGGATGATCGCCACGAGCAATACGACGGCGAGGGCGGCACCCTTGCCTTCGTTTGAGTTCGTGAAGAACTCGGTCACCATTCGTTCAGCCACCACCGAGGTCCCGAACTCCCCTGACGTCATCACAAACACGATGTCGAACACCTTCCAGACGGTAATGACAATCGTGGTGAGCACCACCACCAACGTCGACGAAATCATAGGGATGATGACCCGCCAGAACACCTGGAACTCGTTAGCCCCGTCGATGCGGGCGGCCTCGAGGACGTCTTCGGGCACGGCCTTGATCCCCGCAGACAGGATCACCATGGCAAAGCCGACCTGGAGCCAGACCAAGATCACCATCAGGTAGAAGTTGTTCCACGGTTCCTGGAGCAGCCACGCCACCGGCTCGAAGCCGATTCCGGACCAGATGCCGTTGAGAAGACCAATCTGATCGCCAAAGCCCTCGGGACGGAAGTTGTAGATGAACCGCCACACGATGGACGCACCGACGAACGAGATTGCCATCGGCATGAAGATGAACGACTTGGAGAAGGCCTCACCCTTGCTCCCGAGCTTGTCGGACAGCACGGCGAAGGCAAGGCCAATGCCTACTGCGAGCGCCGGAACCACGATCACCCACAGAATCGAGTTGCGTAGCGCCTCCAGGGTGTTGGTGTCCGTGAAGAGGTCCACGTAGTTCTGGAAACCGACAAAGCCCTCGCCAAACCGGTCCTGGAAGCTCAGCTTGAAGGTGACGATCGTCGGGTAGAGCAGGAAGACACCGAGCAGGAACAAGGCGGGCCCAACGAACACGAAGGGAAGCACGTAGTGGCGGTAGCGCTCGGGAAGGCGATTGACCAGCCAGTCCATGGCGTAGAAGAGGAACATGACGCCAAAGACGCCGATGATCAGAGCTACGGCAACAACGAGCACCCGGTTGGCATCCTCGTCGAGGACGACCGTCCCGGCCCAATAGAGAATGCCAAACGCGATCAGCGGAATAGCGACGGAAACAAGGATCCGCAGAACCTGCGTCCAGAGGTTGGGGCCAGGGCCCTTGTACTCCGGACCGAAGGTCTGGTGCGGTTCGATTCCGTCTGCCTGCTCGAACTCAAACGCAGCCCGTTCCGACACGATCCTCCATCCGCCGACACCAGCACTCTAGTCAAACGCGAGAGGGCGGCCCAACTAGGGCCGCCCTCTCGGTCTAGCTATGCGCTATTCGTAGCTGTGGCTTACGGCCAGCTGGCTTCGATGGATGACAGCACATCCGCGGTCGACGTGCCACGAGTCCAATCGATCATGCCGGTCCAGAACGAACCCTGACCAACCTCAGGCGGCATCAGGTCGGAACCGTCGAACACGAAACCGTTGGCTCCGAGCGCGGCGGCCACAGCCGCGGCCTGGGTCTTGACGGTGTCCGTCGTGTAGCAGTCAACGGGAGTGCCGGCGTTGGCGGAGATCCGCTCAATACCGGGGACACCCCCGCCCGCTGCCTGGACGCACTGCAACGGAACGTCGGCGTACGCCAGCAGCGCTGCCGCAACCTCGGGACGATTGTTGAACACCATCGCCAACTCACCACCACCCATCGCAGCAGCCGGGAGGCTGGTGTCGATGGCCGGGAAGTTGAAGAAGTCGGCGTCAACGCCCAACTCGGTGCCCTCAGGGAAGAAGTTCGAAATGAACGACGCCTGGCGGTGCATCAAGCAGCTGGGGGGATCGTTGAACATCGGGAGCGGCGCATCACGGAAGTCGATGGCGGCAACGCCGTCGGCTCCACCAAGCACGAAGCCTTCGGCGAACATGATCTCGCCGTAGGTATCGAAAGCCAACTGAACGGCAGGATCAGTGAACGGGATCTCATTCTTCGTCCACGCGTTGTACGTGTCCGCACCAGCGGTACGAATCATGATGTCTTCGATCCAGTCCGTGCCCGGCCAACCGGTGGCAGCATCGCTACCAAGACCGATGCACCACGGGCTGGTGCCGGTGGCCGCGATATCTGCGGACAGAGCGACGAGCTCATCCCACGTCGTCGGGATGGCGTAGCCGGCGGCATCGAAGGCAGGCTTGTTGTACCAAACGATGCTCTTGTAGTTGGCGTTCGTTGGGACCGAGTAGTGCTTGCCATCGGCGCAGACACCGAGGTCCATGAAGTACTTGCCATGAGCAGCCTCGAGCGCTGCGATGTCCGCACCCATGTCCTCGAGAGCGACGATTTCGCCGGCATCGGCGAAGACACAAATCGAGCCCGGCTGCGGCGTGATCGCGAGGTCGGGCGGGTTGCCGCCGTCGACGCGAATCCGCAACTGCGCCTCGAAGTCGTCAGAACCTTCGTAGGTGACGACGCCGCCGGTCGCCTCGTTGTAGACGTCGAAGGTCGCCTGGATAGACGCGCCCTCGTCGCCGGTGGGGGCCGCAAATACCGAAACCTCGGTCCCTGAGACATCCACCGTGGTGTACTCGTTACCGGACGACCCTGCGGTTGTCTCGGTGCCGCCGGCCTCGCCGGCGGTCGTCGTGGTTGCGTCGTCGTCATCGCCGCAGGCCGCTACGACCATGGCAAAAACGACAAGCAGCAAGAGCCACTTCGCTTTTCTCATTCTTTCCTCCATGAAAGGGGGTTCTCCTCCTCGAAACGGGCGGAGCCCGATTCGGTGACCATCACCCTAACCGGCGCTTGGCCGATTCTCGATGTTCGGTCCATCCAGTATTTGGCATGGTTGCTCGAGCCGAGCATGATCACGCCCGCCACCGTAGGCGCGCCGGCCAGCACACCGGAGGGGTCTTTTGGCCCCTAAGATGGTGACTTCAGCTGGCGGCTAGTGGTGTGTCGTTGAAATAGCGTCTGGGTATCTCCGAGGCATCGTCGTCATCCGGCACAGCATGACGACGAAGGTGCAGTCGGGCACTGCGTCGAGGAGGAAGGCGAAGCCGGGGGCGTCGAGGACCGGAGAGACACGACGAGTATTTCTGCGACGCACCACTAGGAATGCCACGGCTCGAGACGGTGGTTCATCGCCTGGTACCAGTCGTCCATCATCGCCCCAATCGGATCGACCCGGTCGACGTAGTCCTCGGGCAGCAGTGGCGGCTCTACCCACACCCGGATTGCGGTGCGGGCCAGTCCCGGAACGTCGACCGAGAGGAGCCCCTGGGTTCCCTGAACCGCCACCGGGATCAGTGGTGAACCGGTCCGCATCGCCAGCCAGGCCGCGCCCCGCTTCGGCGAAGACACCTCTCCCCACGCCGCTACCCGTTTGCCTTCTGGAAACACGCCGAGTAAGCGGTCGTCCTCCAGAGTGGCGAGGGCCTCTCGCATCGCCCCCAAGGGGGCCCGGGTTCGCGACAGGGGGATCGCCTCGTAGTAGAGCGTGATCCAGTCGAAGATGCGAGTGCGGCCAAACAGCTCATCGAGAGCGAGGTACCGCACGTTGTGCGGCGCGGCCATCGTCACGATCGGAGGGTCGATGTGAGAGAGATGATTGGCGGCAAGCACCGCACGGCTGTTGGCAGGGATGTGCTCGCGACCGGTGATACGCAAGTCGCTCACGAGCCGGAAGAACCACCCGACCGGACGACGGGTGAGTTCGTGCACCCAAGGGGTCACGGTGACGGGAGGGCGGCTAAGCGGTGGCACCGAGATCGGCGAAGAGCGCGGCAAACGCAAGCGCGGGCCGCTGGTTGGCTTGTAGTGATTCGATGGCGGTCATGATGCGTTCGATGTTGGCAGCAGCCGCGGCCGGCCGCACCTTGGTGAGTGCGGAGGCCGGAATGTCGGAGTTGCGGACCGCGGCCCCGAACTGCGCCGCAGCGGCGTCGCGGTAGAACCCTGCGAGGATTTCGAGACCGGACACATAGAGCGCAGACGACGCCCGCCGCATCTCGCGTTCGTGCCGGTCCTTGAGAGCTCGCCCACCGCCACCATGCGCTTCGGCTTCGGCCGCTTCGCGGCGCTGGCGCTCCCGGAGCGCGGCGAGGAGCGGTTCCGACGCAGCCATCACCTCGTCGGCCAGCACGAACGCATCCCCGGGATGCTCCGGCAACCGCAGCGGCACGCTCAGCCACACCCGTCGATACTCGGCGACTTCGGGTCGGGTCGCCAGCGAGAGCGCCAAACCAGGCCGCCCACCCGAGATCCGCGCCGCCTGTTCCGCTTGGTCGGGTGCGATGCCGATGTCCTCGAGCCCGGCCCTGAGCGTGTCGTCCTCGACCCGGCCGAACACCACGGTGCGGCAGCGGCTGGCGATCGTTTCGGGTAGATCCGACTCCGACTCGGTGACCACGATGAAGATGGTCGACTCGCTGGGCTCCTCGAGCGTCTTGAGCAAGGCGTTGGCCGCCTCGTCGTTCATCATGCCGCCCTCTTCGAACAGAAAGAGTTTCCGATCCCCTTCCATCGGCGCCAGGCTGGCTTGGGAAACGGCTTGGCGAGCTTGATCCACCGTGATCGAGGCCCGGCCCTCGGGCTCGATGAGCACGAGGTCGGGGTGGACGGCTCCGATCACCCGCCGCCGGCACGAGACGTCTTCGTCGTCACACAGCAGGGCAGCAGCAAAGTGCCGCGCCGCAGTCGCCTTGCCGACGCTGCCGGGACCCACGAACAAATAGGCGTGCGAAGGGTGCGCCGCCTCGGCGGTCAACAGCGTGGTCACCGCTCGGTTCCCGATGTAACCCTCGAAGAGATCTACCACCTGGCGAGCACCCCCGCCACTACCTGATCGGTCACCCTGGCGATGTCCTGGCTCGCGTCGACTACCAGGAACCTCTCCGGCTCGGTGGCCGCGACCTCGTCAAAGGCGGCGGCCACCCGCGCCTGAAAGGCGAGACCCTCTCCCCCGATCCGGTCCGCGACCTCCTGGCGAGCCAACCCGGTCTCGGGGTCGATTCGCAACAGCACCACCATCTGCGGCCACACGCCTTCCAGGCCGGGTTCGTTGAGGCCTCGCACCTTGTCGATGCCGAGGCCGCGGCCGCCACCCTGGTAGGCAAGCGACGAATAGACGGTGCGATCGCTGATCACCCACGAGCCGGTTTCGAGCGCGGGCCCAACCACGTCGCGGGCCAGTTGCGCCCGCGAGGCGGCGAACAACAGCGCCTCCGCCCACGGCGAAAGTACTGACCCGGTGTCCAGCAACACGCGGCGAATGCGCTCGCCTGCGGCGGTGCCGCCGGGTTCCCGCACCCGGACCACACGGCGCGCACCATCGTCGAGGAGGTCCGCCAGGCGATTGGCGACGGTGGACTTTCCCGCTCCTTCGATTCCTTCTAGCGCGATGTAGGGGGCCGTCATCACTTCTCTCGCCGACTGGGCCAGATGGCCTTGGAGGCGGCATCCAACACGTCCTGTGTCTCTTTGCCAATCTTGGGCCTCCGCAGCAGGTGGCGCAAGCTCCACAACGTGGTGAGCCCGGTCGCCATGATGACGGCACCCCCGATGAAGAGCACCGGCCGCGACGCCGGCTGGAACAGTGGCCAGAGATCAAACTGACTGAGCACCCCCTCCAGTGGGATCGCGATCAGCATCGAAACGAAGAGGGCGATGCGCATCAGCGCAAACAGCATGGCGAAGACCCGGCCTCGCATGTCGTCCTCGACCTGTTCGTGAAGGTGGCTCAAACCCATGACGTATGCGGACCCGGCGCCGACCCCCATCACAAAGATCCAGGCCGACGCCCCAAACACCGTCGACGTCAAGGCTGCGGCGCTCAAGCCGAGGCCGGTCGCGAAGGTGGCAACCCCAAAGACGACATCGCGCCGTGACCACCGGTCGCCGTAGAGCGAGACGATGACAATGCCGACGCCGACCCCGATCCCGAGTGCTGTGACCACCGCGAAGAAGCCCGTGTTGCCGGCGTCGAGCACGTCCTTGACGAACGAGGGGCCGAGGGCGATGACGACCCCGCCGCCGAATAGGGCTGCCGTCAGACTGGCGATCACCCGGCGGACCGACTTGTGGTGCCACACGTAGCGACCGCCGTCGACAAGGTCCTGCCAGGTCGACTGTCCTTCTTCTGCGCTCGCCTCGCCATCGCCGTTGCGGGCAGCCTCAACCGATTCTGGTCGCAGCGCCGGCAACGTCGCCATCACGAACCCCGAAACGAGGAAGGTGGCTGAGTCCACCAGGAAGGCGAGAGCGAATGGGGCCGTCGTGGCGGGGACGATGTCCCCCAGAGTCACCGTCGGGAGCGAGGCGAGGAACCAGTTGAAGGCTGCGCCGAGCGGAATCGTGGCGTACGCAGCAGCCAGGATCAGGCTGTTGGCGGTGACGATGTTCGCCCGGCTGACGAGCCGCGGCACAATCGCGGCTCGCGGCGACTGGCCGAGCAAGCTGAAGAACTCCAGGATCAGGCTGATGATGACGAGGCTCGGCAGCGTCGTAGCGAATAGCAGCGCCGGCACCACCAGAGCTCGCCCCAGGTCGGCGATCACGATCAGCAACCGCCGATCGAACCGGTCGGTGATCACTCCGACGGCGGCGCCAAACACGAGCCCGGGCACGATGCGGGCGACCACGGCAACCAGGATCCCCTGCCCCCCGGCGATCTCGTCACCGAGAGCGATCGTGGCAAAGATGGCGATCCAATCACCCGTGCTGCTCACCAGACTGGTCCACCACAACCGGGCAAACGGACCACGAGTGATGAGCGACAACGCCGAGCGCGGGCCGTCAGTCATGCGGAGAGACTAGGTGGCGAAGTGCCGAGATTTGGGTTCTATGTCGGTAAAGGGCGGCGCGACGCGACGGGCGGGACTGCCAACGCCTACTTCTGGTTGGCGACTCGTTCGCGTCTCGCCACCAGGAGTTCGGCGGCGCGTTCGAGGGTGATGTTTTCGACGCTGTCCGCGGTACGCAGCGAGGCGTTGTGCTCGCCGTCGGTCACATACGGCCCAAAACGGCCGTCCTTGACGACGACCGGCTTGCCCGAGTTGGGGTCGTCACCGAGCTCCTTGAGCGGTGGCTTGGCGGCGGCGCGCCCTCGTTTCTTTGGCTCGGCCAGCTTCTTGATCGCCTCGTCGAGGGTGATCGTGAAGATCTGCGCTTCGTCTTCGATGCTGCGGGTCTCTTTGCCCCACTTGAGGTAGGGGCCGTAGCGGCCGTTCTGGACGAGGATGTCGGCGTCGTCCTCGGGGTGCTTGCCAACGATCCTGGGCTGGCTGAGCAGCCGCAACGCCTCATCGAGGGTCACCTCCTGCGGCGACATCGTCTTGAACAGGGAGGCACGCTTCGGCTTCGTCTTCGAGCCCTCCTCGATCTCGCCGAGCTGCACGTAGGGGCCAAACCGCCCATTCTTGACGTGCACCTCGAGACCCGACTCGGGGTCCTCACCGAGAACCCGATCGTCGCTGGGTTTCTCCAACCACTCGACTGCCAGTTCAACCGTCAGCTCATCGGGGGCCATATCGTCCGGGATGGAGGCACGCTCATCGCCTCTCTGCACGTACGGGCCATAGCGCCCAACGCGGGCCACTACAGCATTGCCGTCGGCATCCTCACCGACCGGAATGGAGTTGATCTCCCGGGCATTGATCTCTTCGAGGTTCATCGACACCAGCGTCTTCAACCCGGGATGACCGTTGCCGAAGTAGAACAGGTTGAGCCAAGGCACCGCCTCTTCGTCGCCGGTGGCGATCTCGTCGAGTTCGTCCTCCATCCGCGCGGTGAAGGTGTAATCGACGAGGTCGTGGAAGTGGCGTTCCAACAAGGTGATGGCGGCAAACGCGGTGTAGGTCGGCACCAGCGCGGTGCCCTTCTTGAACGCGTACCCGCGATCCTGGATCGTTGAGATGATCGACGCGTATGTTGACGGCCGTCCGATCCCGAGTTCCTCGAGGCGCTTGATCAACGACGCCTCTGTGAACCGTGCCGGCGGCTTGGTCTCCGACCCCTTGGCGGTGATCTCGGCGGCGCTGAGGGGGTCGCTCTCGACCATCTGCGGCAGTGGACGCTCCTGGTCATCGAGGGCGGCGTCGGGATCATCCGAGCCTTCGACGTAGGCCCGGAGGAATCCGGGGAAGCTGATGGTTCGTCCGGATGCCGAGAACTCCGCATTGCGGCCGTCGGAGGCCACGGCCCCGAGCCGAACCTGGAGACTCTCCCCCTTGGCGTCCTTCATCTGCGAAGCGACCGTCCTCTTCCAGACCAGGTCGTAGACCCTCGCCTCATCTGAACTGGACCCGAACGCAGCGGCAACGACGTCGAGGTCCTGGAAGTGATCACCGGCGGGCCGGATCGCCTCATGAGCCTCCTGGGCGTTCTTGACCTTCCCGGCGTAGACCCTCGGTTTGTCCGGAAGGAACTGGCTGCCGTAACGGTCGGCGACGAGGGTTCGCGCTGCGGTCAGGGCCGCCTCCGACAGCGTGATGGAGTCGGTGCGCATATAGGTGACGAAGCCGCTTTCATACAGACGCTGGGCCGCCGACATGGTGCGGCGAGCTCCAAAACGCAGTTTGCGGCCGGCCTCCTGTTGCAGGGTCGAGGTGCGGAAGGGCGGGTACGGCTTGCGGGAATACGGCTTGGCCTCGACGGACCGCACCGCAAAGTCGGCGCCACCAAGCGCCGTAGCCAACTCGGTGGCAGCACCTTCATCGAGCAGCAACCGGTCCTTGCCCGACATCTTGCCGTCGGCGCCGAAGTCCTTCCCCGTGGCAACCCTGGTGCCGTCGACGGAGATCAGACCTGCCTCGAAGGCGGCTTGCTCCGCATCCCGATCGACGGTGAAGGTGCCGCTCAGACCCCAATAGCCGGCGGAGCGGAAGGCGATGCGCTCCCGCTCGCGCTCGACGAGGATGCGCGTCGCCGGCGATTGCACCCTGCCGGCGGACAGACCCCGGCGGACCTTGCGCCACAGCACCGGCGAAACCTCGTAGCCATACAGGCGGTCGAGGATGCGGCGGGCTTCCTGGGCGTCGACCAATCGGCGGTCGAGATCACGGGGATGCTCGATCGCCTCATGGATTGCCGCCGGCGTGATCTCGTGGAAGACCATGCGGTGCACATCCATCTTTGGATTGAGCACCTCGAGCAGGTGCCAGGCGATGGCCTCCCCTTCGCGGTCCTCATCCGTTGCGAGGTAGACGGCGTCGGCTTCCTTGAGCAGCTTGCGCAGCTTGGTGACCTGCTTCTTCTTGTCGGCGGGCACGACGTAGAGCGGTTTGAAATCGTTGTCGACATCCACCCCGAGGCGGGCCCACGGCTCGCTCTTCATGGACGCCGGAACGTCCGCCGCCGAGCGCGGCAGGTCGCGGATGTGGCCGATCGACGATTCCACGATGTAGTCGGAACCGAGGTAGCCACCGATGGTGCGAGCCTTCGCCGGTGATTCGACGATGACGAGTTTCTTGGACATGCGAGGACAAGTGCTCCGGTCGTTAGGGGCCCAGAAGGGTGAGAACGGACTGCATATCTATTCCACATCGGGCCGCATGTCAAGGACGGAACTATCTAGAGGCGACGTCCTCGAAGCCGGAGACAAGCCGGTTGACGACCTCGCCCCAGGTGAATTGGGTCTCCATCCGGCGCCGGCCTGCCGCCCCCATCTCTTCGGCACGAACCGGGTCGCCGACCAGCATCTCGATGCCCTCAGCAATGTCCCCGACGCCGTGCACCACAAACCCGGTACGGGCCGGTTCCACGGTTTCGGGGGCTCCACCAGAGTCGCCGGCGAGCACCGGCAGACCCGTCGCCGCGGCCTCGAGGAACACCAAGCCGAGACCTTCGACCTCGAGCCCACCCCAACGAGAACTGCACGGCATGCAGAAGATGTCCGCGCTGCGATAGAGATCCGGCAGCCGGCCCCAAGGTACATCCACCTCGAAACGCACGTCGACTCCCTTGCGCTCAGCACGGCGCCGAAGTTGCCCCTCCATCCGTCCCTTGCCGACCAGCAACACCTGGATCGCAATACCGCGTTCGGCCAGCTGGGCGGCGGCATCGCGCATCATCTCCGCAACTCGGCGACCGGCGCCCGCATCGCCCTCGACCTGCACCGCCGCTCTTGCCAGACGGACCCCGACAGCCTGGATGTCGCCGAGCGGCAGCTGACGCTGATGGAGTCCTACTTGCAGCGCTTTCTGAGCATCGGCGCCGAGGACGCGCCGGCCGCGATCGTCGACCTCCGCGAGCTGCTGCTGGGCTTGGAGGTGCTCGTGCAACCGGCCGCCGCGCACGTGCGCGTGGAGGCGCGCGCCGTACTCGCTCGGCGACTGGCTCCGGTAGCGCACGCCGCGCTTCTCGAGCAGGGCCAGCACGGCATCGAAGTGCTCGAGCTCCTCGCGCGCCAGGGCCGAGAGCGGTGTCTGCATGAAGCCGTATTGCGGGTAGGCGAAGAGCAGCTTGACCGCGGCGCCGGCCGCCTTCTTCTCGCAGTGCGCGTGATCGAGCAGCACGTCGTCGAGGTGCGTGCGCACGCGGTCGAGCCAGGCGGGATCGGTGGGAGCGGCCAGGTTCAGCATCGGGCGGCGAGTCTAGGAGCATCGCCGGCTCCGGGCCACGGCGCAGCGGCGGTTGCGCCCGACGAGGCGCAGGGGACAGCTCACGCCAACCGGGCGCCGCGCGCGGAGGTATCGCGGCGCCCCGCGCGATACCCTCGACGCATGGAATCCAGACACGTCGGCAGGAGCGGCCTCCGGGTGAGCGAGATCGCGCTCGGGTCGTGGCTCACGATCGGCAGCAGGATCGATGCGGTCGAGGCGCAGCGCATGATCGAGGTCGCCTTCGACCTCGGCATCGACTTCTTCGACACGGCCGACGTC
>Ga0209567_10000903_pt1 | contig 15934 bp, 16 predicted proteins | sample COG_12_FD_184756 | JGI IMG/M metagenome (GOLD analysis project Ga0209567, IMG submission 184756) | Pelagic marine sediment microbial communities from the LTER site Helgoland, North Sea, for post-phytoplankton bloom and carbon turnover... | ecosystem: Environmental > Aquatic > Marine > Neritic...
TCGCAGCATGTCCGCGTGACACCCGAAGCCGTGGCGGCCCTCGCGCCAACTGTGACCGAGACCACGCTCATGGCGCACCGCGTCTTCCGCAGGAACAGCAGTCGACAGACGCAGCAGACAACGACACCCTCTGTAGTGCGCGCGGTGGCTGCGGTCGAGTGGCAACGCTGGAACGAGAAGAGTGACGACGTATCATCTTCTTCTTCGTCACAGTCACCGATGGCCGAGGTCGAGGAGATGGATCCGGATTGGGTGACGCCACCCGTACAACGCGGGTGGCTCGCCTACCGGCAGGCGCGGCTCGACGGGTCGTTCGACAAGGCCCACAACGAGGAGTGGACCCTAAAGGGCCTGGAGCACGCCGACCGGGCCCTCACGATCGATCCGGACGACCCGGATGGACTGGAACTCCGCGCCACCCTGCTGTACTGGCGCCACCTGCTGAACCTGCCATCGGTGGAGGACCCGGCGCCCACCCTCCGTGACGGAGCGGAGCGCGACTTCCTTGCCTCGATCGAGGCGAACCCGAATCAGGCCTCGGCCCTCAGCTCGCTCAGCCACCTGCTGATGAACAAGGGCGAGACCGCCCAGGCGAAGCTGGTGGCGCTTCGCTCGTACGAGGCCGATCCGTACCTGGAGGACGTCGACCGCACCCTGTGGCGCCTGGTCCAGAGCTCCGCCGATCTGGATGACCGCGTCGAGGCGACGCGGTGGTGCAACGAGGGTCTGCGGCGTTTCCCGGACGACCCGCGCTTCACGGAGTGCCAGTTGTGGCTCTACGCCATGCGGGGCCAGGAGCCCAATATTCCGCGCGCTTGGAACCTCGTGGACCAGTGGGTCGAGCTCAGCCCCGAGGGCGCTCGCGATTTCGTTCGTCTGCTGGGCAACATGCATGTCGCCATGGCGCTGGCCCGAGCCGGACTTGCGGACAGCGCTCGAGCCGTCGCCGAGAACTCACGCGGCAACAGCGACGTGGACCCGAACCGAGAGCTCGCGTACCAGGAAGCCATTGTGCGCAGCATGCTGGGTGACGTCGATGAGGCCCTCCGTCTGCTCAGCGTCTATCTGGCCACCAACCCCGAGTTCCGCGCCGGCGCTGACGAAGAGGATACCTGGTGGTTCGAGGGAATCGCCGACGACCCCCGGTACCAGCAGCTATACCAGTCCGGCGGCTAGGTCGCGACCTCAGTGAAGCCGTCCGCAGTCCATCAACCGCAGCGACCCCTTCCTGACCTCCACGTGACGCAGCCGTGACGCGGTTTCAGTTGCTTTTGTAGGCGCTCGACCTACATTTAGAGTACCCCGGATCCGGATACGGGTCCACAAAAGGAGGCTCCAATGCGTCACCGCGTAGGTGTGTTCGGGATCGCCGTCGCCCTTGTGGCTGCGGGATGCGATCAATCCCCCCAGCAACCCAATGCCGCTCCGCAGTTCCAGTTCCAGGACGGCAGCGTCGTCTGCAACTACAACCAGGGCGTCCATCGAGCCATCCGTTCTTTCTACAACCAGCCCGATGAGCGCGAAGTACGGGATTTGGCACGGGACATGGAGTCGGCGACCGATCCGGCCGTCGCCAACGACGTTGGCTTCGACATCATCGTCCGTACCCAGGCTGCCATCGGCACTCCGGCCCAGCAGGGCGACCTTGAGGACGCCTCCAATCTGATCAACCAGCTGCTGGCCTGCATGACGTTTGCCGCCAGCGAGGCCCCGGTGACCGCGATCGACTTTACGACCAACCTCGGGCCCACGGGCGCATTCGGTGTGGTCGGCGGTCCGAACGACCCGGTCTCCGCGCCGGTCGTGTCAGCCGACGGAAATTGGGGCGTGGAGCCAGTGGAAGGCAGTGACTGGCAGACCGTGACCGGAGGAGAGCGCATCCTGATCGTCGGCGAGCCAACCTCCAACGGTCTGGGTGGTGAGAACGAAGTGACGTTTGCGTTCGACTTCACCGACATTCCGAACATCGTGTTCTCCGAGGACGTGGTCGTATCGAGTTGCCTGGTGGAGAATGATCAATACCGGGTGCAGCGAGAGACGCAGATCCTTCCGGATGCCGATCCGAGCTTCTGCCCACTGCCGGCGGCGGCGCAGTCGATCGACAGCCGCTTTGGTCCACTGGCTCTCGCCATGAAGCTCGTGCGGCTCGTTAGGCCGTCGCCTCTGTATGCCGACGCGGCGTTGGTCGGGAAGGGCGGCAAGGGCGGCACGGCGAGTGGCTTTACCCGCTTCGTGGTCGTCGATGCGGGCGCGATCAACCTCGTGTTCCTGGACGATCCGGCCGACGTGTCCATCGACCCCAACACGGGCGAGGCGCTGCTCTCCGCCTGTCCCGCGACGGACGCCGCGTATCCGTGTCCGATTCGCGTATTCGCCTTCGGAAACAACGGTACGCCGCTGCCCGAGGTGGACATCACGGTCGACTGGAGCGTGAACAACGGGTCGAATGTCATGCTTGGAGGCACGACGACGCTTCGTACCGATCCGATTTGCAGCTCCACCGATGCGTGTGTGCCGACCGGCACGGTGGCCTACGACGACGTTACGCTGAACAAGCCCGGCGGCTACCGGCTCGTGGCGACCGCGACGCTGTTCGGCTTCGCGGCGCCCGGGACCGCGAGCTCTACCGCCTTCCACGTGGGCCAGTAGGTAACTCACGGCGGGGAGGAGACCCCGCAGACATCCTTCATCGGAAAGGGCGGCTCCGGAAAGCGGGGCCGCCTTTTCTCGTTTGAGCGGCGGCCGGCCCGCCAGATGACATTCCTATTTGGGCAAATGTGATGAGGTTGCCTTGATCGATGTCGCCAGCATCCGTCCCGTAATGAAGCTGAGTCTGCTGGTCGTGCTCGCCCTCGCCTGCGTCCAGGACGCGACTGTCGATGTCCTCCGCGTGGTCGATGGCGACACGATTGTGGTCCAAATTGACGGACGCCGAGAGCGTGTGCGCTACATCGGGATCGACACGGCCGAGATGAATGACGAGCGAGAGGCCATCGGGGTTCGGGCGAGGGATGCGACCGAAGCCAACGAGCGGTTGGTGGGTGGAAAGTCGGTGCGACTCGAGTTCGACGTCCAGCGGCGCGACAAGTATGGCCGGCTGCTCGCCTACGTATGGGTCGGAGACACGCTCGTCAACGAGGAGCTGGTTCGTCTCGGGTACGCCGAGCTCCTCACTATTCCCCCCAACGTGAAGTACGCCGAACGATTGGCCGCGGCGCTTCAGGTGGCCCGCGAAGCCCGGGAAGCCGGATGATGTCGGACCGCAACTACACGTATTCCTCGGCCACCAGCTCACCCGTATACGGATCCAGATAGAGAATCTTCACCACCCACGGAAGGCCGTCGCGGCGCGATACGCGGAAGCTGTAGACCCAGACCTCGACCAGCTCATGGGGGTCGTAGGGTGCCAGGACAAGCCACCCACCGGGCGGCACGTGAAATTCGAGCCTGCCGCACCGTCCCGGGGCTGCTTGCCGCCGGGGCGGCAACTCGGGGATCCATACGCGGCACCTGCCCGGCGGTGGCATGAATGCCGGCGGAATGACGACGTACGAGCTACCGTGACCGTCATGGTGCGGGTCGTCGTAGCCGGCGATGGCGTGGCAACCGGTCGCCGCGAGGCCGAGTAACGCGATACCGAGCGGCACCCGACCCGCCGCTCTCGGAAGCATGAGCCTTCGATCCACGATGCACCTCCTCTCTACATCACGGAGGGCACCGGAGATTCTGGGAGTTAGACGCGTCTCGGCGTCACGATGTTTGCGGGTGTTCCAGGGTTCCCATCTCCCGCTAGTTTGTCCGCGTGGACTGAATTCGATGAGTATCAGCGGAGACGAAGCAGTGGTCGAGAAATCCGAGAGCCCGTTCAGCGCCTACGGTCCATCGACATACGGAGACCGAATCGCCGAGCTGTACGACAGCCTCTACCCGGGCCCCGACACCGAGAGCGCCGTGGAGTTTCTGGCCGAGCTGGCCCGCTCCGGCCGTGCCCTCGAGCTGGCGATTGGCACGGGCCGGGTGGCGCTACCGCTCAAGCGTCGAGGCATCGACATCCACGGCATCGACGCTTCGGAGGCGATGGTCGGCAAGCTCAGGTCCAAGCCTCGCGGCGATGACATCCCGATCGAGATCGGCGACTTCGCCAACGTCGACGTCGCAGGTCAGTTTCAGCTCATCTTCATCGTGTTCAACACGTTTTTCGCCCTCTCCAGCCAGGATGAGCAAGTCCGCTGCTTTCGCAACGTGGCGCGGCGGCTCACTCCGCACGGTCGCTTCGTGATCGAGGCATTTGTCCCCGACCTGTCGCGCTTCGACCGCGGACAGCGGACCTCGACCCAGATGATCGACCTCGACCTCGTCATGATGGAAGTCACCGTGCACGACCCGACGCGACAGATGGCGACGACCCAGCACGTGCACATCACGCCCGCCGGCGTCGAGATGTATCCGGTGCAGATTCGCTACGCGTGGCCGTCGGAGCTGGACTTGATGGCGAAACTGGCCGGGCTGGAGCTCAAGGAACGGTGGGGCGGTTGGCGCGGCGAGCCCTTCACTGCCGAGAGCGGTGCCCACGTATCGGCCTACGGGCGTCCGTAGCGAAAACGACAGCAGCGAAAGCGAACACGGTCCCAACGAATCGACTCGACACATCATGAAAGAGATCACCATATACCTGGCTGGCGAGATTCACAGCGACTGGCGTTCGGAGCTCGAACGTGCCGTCGAGGCCAAGGGGATCACGGCCCGCTTCGTTGGGCCCCAAGCGGTGCACGACCGCTCGGATTCGGTCGGGGAAGACATCCTTGGAGAGCAGCCCGGAGCTCGCTACCGGGACCTGGTCGGTGCCGGGATCAACACGCTTCGCACCCGGGTCCTGATGCGACGTACAGAGCTAGCCGTGGCGTACTTCGGCGACAAGTACCGACAATGGAACACGGCTGCGGATGCAGGCGCGGCCGTCGCGAGCGGCATTCCCCTGCTGCTGGTTCGCGACCCGGGTCTCACGCACGCGCTCAAGGAGATCGACGCCATGGCCAGCGCGACGGTGGAGACCCTGGATCAGGCCGCCGAGGTGATCGCCTACATCTTCGAGTAGACTCGCCCCTCTACTTGGACTGAATCAGGACGATCAGCGCCAGCGCGATGACCAGGATCGGGATCACGGGCTCGCTGGGCTGAAGCGGGAAGAGCGCGACATCCTCGACCGTCAGGTGCACGTAGACCGCCACGCCCATCATACCGAGCACCGCGACCGCAGCCGGCCTCACCAGGACGCCAAGGAACAACAGGAGCCCGACGAGAATCTCCGCGAGCGGCACTCCCCAGCGCGTGACTTCGTAGAAGGGCAGGTTGGCGGCGATCAGCTGTCCGGAGAAGGCCTCCGCGAGTTGCGGCACGACGAGCTTCACCACTCCGGTCACCAGAAACAGGAGGCCGAGTGTCTTGCGCGCGAGCCAGATTCCACCGCCCTCACCCATTCCACCCAGGGGCTGCTTCGACGGGTCATAGGTCATGCCATCCATAATCAGGTGAGCGACCCCACCCTGCAACCTTCCCGGCTTTATCCTCGTATGGCAGCTGTGCCCCTGGAACGAGCGACAAGTCCGGCCCGAAGGGCGGTCCGACGGGCGAGCCGGGGAAGAAGCCGGGGCGAACGTGGCGGCTCGCTGCTCGAATTCGAGGTTGAAGTGAGGAAGCTGCTACGAAGATGGATGGACGACCTCCTCCGGAGGTGGTACGGGCTCGACCGGGTGCCTTCTTCCCCCAAGACGGCGAAGCCGACCGCGCGCTCCGTCAGTGCTGGTCGATGAGAATCGTCAGTGTGCGGTTCCCGGAGAGAAGGGAATCGTGTGCACGTCACCGCTCTCCAGGATGATCGCGGTCGAGGGAGGAATCTCGTCCCAGTAGTCGGACAGCTCGGTGAAAGGCTCGGACACGACCGTCCGGGCCGTCTCGAAGCGTTCCGGAATCTCCGCTCCCAGCTCCCGAATCGCGTCGATGCTCTTGCTCTGGAATAGTGTTCGAGGCTCTCCCGTCGTGGCGTAGCGAAACGCCCAGACGCGGGCGCCGTTGCTGACCGCCAAGCTCATCTGCACCGGGTCCTCCGTGCCGGCGTCGTGTGCCACGCCCTCGACGAAGCTCACCATGCGCTCCATGCCCGCGATGGGGTCGTCCTCGAGACCGAAGGTCAGAGCGAGGTAGAACATGAGCTCGGAATCGGTCGTGCCCTTGATCTCGGTAAACAGCTCGGGGGCGACCGCGAACATCAGGTCGCGCTTGATCTTCAGGTAATCCCGAATGCGGCCGTTGTGCATAAACAACCAGTTTCGATACCGGAAGGGGTGGCAGTTGGTCTTCTGTACGGCCGATTCCGTGGTGGCCCGGACGTGCGCCAGAAACAGCCGCGACTGCACCTGGGAGGTCAGGTCGTTCAGATTGGTGTCGTTCCACGCCGGCCGGACGCCGTGGAAGACCCCCGGAGTCTCCCGGCTTCCGTACCAGCCGACGCCGAAGCCGTCTCCGTTCGTCGTATCGTGCCCGAGGCGGGCGTGCAGGCTCTGATCGATGAGCGATCGCTCCGTTCGGAAGATCAGCTCGTCCATGTAGATCGGTTCACCGGAGTAGGCCAGCCAGCGGCACATTGCGATCTCTCCTTATCGACGTGACGTAAGAAAGGGCGCCCGCGGTGCGGCGGGCGCCCTGAAGTTAGGATAAACGGGACCGGCCGTCAGCGACCGTGAGTCGGCCTACGGCACCACGACCGCCCTCACCGCCTCGCCGGCCCGCAGGGTGTCGAACGCATCGCCGATCGCCTCCAGCGGAAAACGGTGCGTGACCAGCTCCCGGACCTTGACCTTGCCCTGCCTCGCCATCTCGATCGCCCGCGGGTAGTCGACGGGCCGGCAGCCGAGGGATCCCACGACATCCAGCTCCCGGAACATCACGCGACCGGCGTTGAGAGCCATCGTTCCGGGGCTGTAGCCGACCAGCACGAGCCGTCCGCCGGTGCGCAGGCACGACACGGCGAGTTCCTGCGTCGCGCCCTTGCCGACCGCTTCGAACGCGACGTCGACGCCGCCTGCGGCGCCGGTCAGGCCACGGACCGCCTTGTCCGGTCGGTCCGTCTGACTCGTGTTCACGGTCGCCGCGGCGCCGAGATTGGTCGCCCACTCGAGCTTGCCGTCCGCGATGTCGAGCGCGATCACCCGGGCGCCCATGGCCACCGCCACCTGCACGATGTTGAGGCCGATCCCGCCACAGCCGACGACCGCGACCCAGTCACCCGGTTGGACCCGACCGCGGTTCACCACGGCGTGGTAGGGCGTGGTCAGCGCGTCCGCGATGATCGACCCCTCGACCAGCGGGATCTCCTCGGGCAGCGGGTAGACGTCCTTGGCCGGGACGACGATGTGCTCCGCGTATCCCCCGTCCACCGTATTCCCGAGCATCGCGCTCCGCTCGCAGATGTTCTCACGGCCCAGGCGGCACATCCGGCAGTAGCCGCATGGCAGGACGGCCGGCAACAACACCCTGTCTCCGAGCTCGAGTCCGGCGCCCGTGCCGCCCGCGCCGTTGCCCACATCCGAGCCCAACGCGTCGATCGTTCCCGACACCTCGTGCCCCAGCACCAGGGGCGGCGTCTTGAACGTCGGCGTCCCGTGGTCGATGTAGTGGAGGTCGGTGTGGCACACGCCACAGGCGGCGACCTTGACCCGCACCTGATTCGGTCCGGGGGAGGGAGTGGGAAGATCCTCGATCGTGAGCGGGCGCTCGGGCCCGTGAAAAACGGCGGCTTTCATCAGTTCGCCCTCGTATAGATGACACGAAAGAGCTGTAGCGCGAGGCTGCAGTCACCGCACTCCTCGGCCAGCTCTTCGGACGTCAGTGGGTCGAGCAGGACTTCCTGCCCGAGCGATTCGTAGAGCTCCACGATCTCCTCCAGGCGCGGCCCTCCGCCGACGAAACAACGCCGCCATCCCTCGAGCGCCAGCTCGGCGTCCCGCGCCTCCCTCACGCCGTCAGCGTCCACCGGATTCCTCGCGCCTCGCTACCCGGTCGCCTGCGCGCCCTCGGTTTCCAGCTTCTCGAGCCGCCGACCCGCGAGCACCGCGGCGCCGATCGCCCCCGTGAACTGGACCAACGGCTCGGGCGGCACGTTCACCCCGTCGCCCAGATGCTCGCGCATCACACTCACCATGGTCGGGAAGCGCATGATCCCTCCGACCAGCGTGAACTCGGGCTCCATGCGGACGCGTTTCATCAGCCGTACCGAGCGTTCGATCAGCGACCGCATCGCGCCGTGGATGATGTCGGCGGGCGAACAGCCCTGGCTCACGTGGTTGATCACCTCCGACTCCGCAAAGACGGCGCAGACTCCGGAGATCGGGACCGCCTCGCTCGAGTGTTCGACCATGGGCCCGATCTCCTCGATTCGGTGCCCCAGGTAGCGGGCCGTCTTTTCCAGAAACGCGCCCGTGCCGGCCGCACATTTGTCGTTGAGTCGGAAGGAGCGGACTTTGCCGTCCGCGTCGAGACGCATCGCCTTCATGGTCTGTCCGCCCACATCGAGCACGGTGAGCGTGCCGGGGAAGAAATGACGAGTCCCCCACGCCTGGGCCGTGAGGTCGGTGGCCTGCACGTCGCGGAAGGAGATCATGGTGCGGCCGTACCCGGTGGTCGCCAGGTAGTCGATCGCGTCGCGGGACAGATCGGCTTTGGCGAGCGCCTCCTCGAGCGTCTCGTTGGCGGCGGCTTCGAGCCGGAAACCGGTGCTCCGCATCCCGGTGCCGACGATCTCGCCGTCGGCCGCGACGACCGCCGCCTTCGTGTAGGTGGACCCGACGTCGATACCGGCCGTGTACCTCATGCCGTCTCCATTTCCTTGGACTTGCGCGGCTGCCCCACTCTCTCCAACGCAAAGAGCGCGGCGCCGAGGGCGCCCATGTAGTGCGACTCCTCGCTCACGTTCAGCGTGGCATCGAGCAGCTCGTTCATCACGGCCACCATGGCCTCGTTCTTCGTGACGCCGCCGGAAAAGGTGATCTGCTCCTCGATCCCCACCCGCCGCAGCAGGCCGAACGATCGCGACCCGATCGAGCGGTGCACGCCCAGCATGATGTCCTCGATCTTCTTCCCCCTCGCGAGCCACGAGAGCACCTCCGACTCCGCGAACACGGTGCAGGTGGTGCTGATGTCCACCGGCTTCTCGCCCCGGAGCGCGGTCGGGCCGAGGTCGGAAAGCCCGAGATCGAGGGCCGCGGCGGCCGACTGGAGAAACCGCCCCGTTCCGGCCGCGCACTTGTCGTTCATGCAGAAGTCCAGCACGTCGCCGCCGGCCTGAATCCGGATCGCCTTGGTATCCTGCCCACCCATGTCCAGGACCGTGCGAGTCTCGGGGAACATGTGCGCGGCGCCGCGGGCATGGCAGACGATTTCGGTGACCTGGTCATCTCCGAATTCCACTTTGTAGCGCCCGTATCCGGTTCCGATCACGTACCCGACATCGGAGGGCCGAACGCCGCCCTCCTCGAGCGCCAGCTCGTAGGCGCGCTCGGCCGCCGTAACCACGTTGGCGCCGGTGTCGATCAGGCTCTGACCGACGACCGTCCCATCCGGATCGACCACGACGGCCTTGGTCTGCGTGGACCCGACGTCCACCCCGCCCGCATATCCTGGCTCCATACTCATCTACCTCAGCTTTTTCGAATTCAGTCCCTCGAAGAACGCGTCGATCCGGTTCTTGAGCTGGGCCTCGGAGACAACCCGCTTGTCCATCATGTCCGACTCGATGAACAGCGCGAGCACGTCTCGCTCCTGCAGCACCACGCGGCGACTGTCGGCCAGGCTGGTCGATACCGTCCGGCAGCTCTTCACCGGGTGGTAGACCACTCCGTTGGCGTCGTAACGATCGATCGCCTCGATCAACGCCTGGTCGTGGAACAGCATGCTGTCCACGGCGCTCCGTACTCCGACCAGCACGCCTTCAGCCAGACTCTCGATCGGTCGCGAGAGGTCGTACTCGAAGTCCAGGTTGAGGCCCCCGGAGGCGAACCACATGTAGGTGGAGCTCACGAAGGAGCCGCCCCACTCGGAGAACAGCTCGTAGAAGCGGCGGAAGATCGGATAGCAGGGGACTCCGACGAAGATCAGCCGGTGTTGCTCTTCCTCTGCGCCGAGCGCCCCGAGTCCGAGCCGCCGCCGTGTCTCCATCTCTTCCGCCAGGTCGGCGAAGTACGCCGCGCCCTCGGGTGTGCCGCGCAGAGCGTTGGCCACGCCGAGATAGATGGTTCCGTCGAGCATCGCGTCGTATGCGGCAGGCGCCTGCTTGTTGATGTCGAGCACCTTCCGCCATGCCCGGCCCATCGCGTTCGTGTGCTCCAGCACTTCGCGGCAGCGGTCGATGTCGAACTGCTTGCCGGAGACCTCCTCGCACAGGTGGATGAGCTCGCGGATCTGGTACTCGACGTAACGGCGGTCGATCTCACGCTCTTCGACCGTCTGCGACGAGTGGCTGCCGCCCGGTGCGCCCCTGGAGCCCGGCACGTCGAGGGTGAAGATCGGGATGTCGTACATGCGCTCCCAGATCTCGCCCCACTTGATGTAGGTGTTGCAGGCGTTGGTGAGCACCCCGATCCCGGGACGCGGAATCTGTCCCATGGGGTGTTCACCGCCCCGCAGCTGTACGGCGTAGTCCGCCTTCACGTATCCGCAAACGTCGGGCGAAAAGCCGTGGTCCTCCGCCAAGCTCAGATACTCGTCCGAGATGTGGCGTACCGCGGTCTGGAGCGAGTTGATCTCCGGGAAGACGATCGGGAAGTCGAAGGCGCGGAGAATCTCGACCAGGCTGCCCATCACGAACACGTAGGCGGCCTGATTACCCGCCTGTGCCGTGTCCGTCAGGCCGGCGAACCACTCCTCGAACAGCCGCTTTCCCTCACGGTTTCCGCGGCCGACGATGTCTGCGTCCAGTGTCGCTTGCGTCATGTCGTATCTCGGGTCTCTACTCGAAGAGAATGTTTTCGACGAAGGTCTCGAGCTGAAGCTGGAGTTGATCGTGCCGCGCCATCTTCTCCTCGAACTCGGTGATGAAGTACGGGATGTCCGCCTCGTCCAGGGCCTGTGAGTAGGCCACCTGCTCGTCCAGACCGGGCTCGCACATCTTGGCGGCCGCCACGATCGCCGCGTCTGCATCCGAGCTCCGGATGCGCTCCAGGAGCATCTTCTCCTTCGGCTTCCTGAGGTCGTGCTGCACGGGGCTGTAGGAGGAGTGGTTCAAGTAGGCGTCGGCCAGGCTCTCCAGCGGATCCGGGCTGGCGGCCACGTCTTCGAGGATCCAGCGGAGTCCGATCAGGAAATCGTCATCCACCACATAGCAGAACTCGGAGATCGAGCGCAGCAGGTCGAGCGGCGGCTGTTCGCAGAAGCCTCCCTCGAACACCACCCGCATCTTGTCCTGTTGCTTGGACGTCCGGTTTCCGATCAGCGGCAGGGCCCATTCGAGCAACGCGTTGTGCTCCTCGCGCGTGATCAGTCCGCCGATGGAGACCAACACGTAGGCTTCATAGATCGGCAATAGCCAGGGGGCTTCCCGCTTGATCGCGTATAGCTCCCGAATCAGCCGGCGATTGTGGTTGAAGATGGCGATCGAACGCTCGAGGTCCGCTCGCGTCACGCTCGCCTCGGCTACCGCCTCGATGTCGCGCAGCACGCGCGCGTATTCCTCGCGCAGGTACCCACGCGCGAACGCCGAGTTGGGGTTCTGCGGGAAGTAGAGGATCTGGGCGGGCTCGGGCCGATTGCGCGCCCACATCCCGGCCAGGTTCCGGGCCGCATCGCAGATCGGGTGGGTGACGAACATGTCGATCTCGATCCGGCCGGTGAGCGCGATCTCCAGCGAGCTGCGCAGAATCGAGCACAGGTACGAGCCGAAGTGCGAGTCCGCTTCTCGTCGATCCACCGGCGCGCCCCGCATCTTCACGGGCAGCATGCCCGCCGCATGCGCCAGCTCCTCGGGGAAGTAGACCTGGAAGTGGCCGAGCACCTTGCCGCCGGCCTCTCTCCACTTGCGGACGGTCGGAAACTCTGTGTCCTCGACCAGCTCCCGGCAGCGGGCGATCGCCCCGTCGAGGTCTGTGCCCGGCTCCAGATCCAGCAGGCGAACCGGCACATCCCTCTCCGGAAAGCCGAACACCTCGGGTACGTCCATGACTCCGCTCATCGTATCGTCGCTCTCTATTCGTTCTTCCACACGGGATCGCGCTTCTCCATGAACGCCGCCAGTCCCTCGTGCGCGTCGTGGAGGTCCATGAGCTCGTCCAGGTAGACCCGCTCGTTACGCTGAAGCGCCGGCTCGAACGGGAGGGCGAGGCCCTCGAGCACCGCCCGCTTGGCGAGCCTCAGCACGGGTCGGCTGAGAGAGGCGAGAGAGTCGACGTATTTCTCGACGCCCGCTCCGAAATCGGCGGCCGGCAGGACGCGGGTCACGATGCCCATCTCTCTCGCTTCCTCCGCGTCGATTATGCGGCCCGTGAGCACGAGGTCGAGAGCCCGCTGCCGTCCGACCAGTCGCGGAAGCAACACGGCGCCGACCGGGGGCAGGGAACCGAGCTGGATCTCGGGCTGCCCCAGCTTGGCGCCCTCCCGCGCCAGCACGAGGTCACAGGCGAGGACGAGCTCGCAGCCGCCTCCGAGCGCCGCGCCGTTCACCGCCGCGATAACCGGGAGCTCCAGGCTCAGCAGCCGGCGCACCGCGGAGTGGAAGACCTCGAGCATCTCTTCCACGTTCTCCCCCGTGTGATCCGCCACGTCCACCCCGGCGCAGAACGCCTTCCCGGCTCCGGTCAGGGTCAGGAGCTTCGCCTCCTCGTCCTCCGCCAGCGCCGCCAGCGCCTCGTCCAGCTCCCGCAGCATCGGAATGTGTAGGACGTTGAGTGGTGGGCGATCGAGGGTGAGGGTGCGAACGCCGTCGTGGCTCCCGACCCGGAGGAACTCGAACGTCGTCTGCGTGGTCATCGACCGGGGTCTCCGCCGTTGGCCTGCGCTTCGAGTGCGCTGCCGCAGGCCCCGCAGAACTCGAAGCCGGCCGGAATGCCCTTCGCGCCGCACGATCCGCAGTCCAGCTTGTACGGTCCCCACATGAACTCGCTCGACTCACCGGCCGCGGCCAGCTCGCGCAACTTCATGTAGCGGGGTGGGCGCTTCTCGACGAAGGCGCGCATCCCCTCCAACGGCTCGAAGCTCGCGTAGTGGGTTGAGAGCCAGTCTCCCGCCGCGCCGATCGTCTGATGCCAGGCGAGGTCTTTCCAGAAGTTGACCTGCTGCTTGGTGAATCGGACGCACTCGGGGAACTGGTTCAGCAGTTGCTGGCACAGGTCGGCGACCGCCTCGTCCAGCTTGGAGAGATCGATCGCGTAACCGTCCTCTCCCTTCTTCGCCTTCTTCACCTCGTCGTCGGTGGCGTTCTCGACAAAGGCGCCATCCTTGGTGACGGACGGAACGACGCGGTTCACCAGCCCCCAATCCATCGCCTGACGCGCGGGGATCCGACCGTTGAAGAAGAGCATCTCGCGAGCGCGCCGGTCGCCGATGTGGATCGGCAACCACTGCGTGGCACCGCCGGCTGCTACGCTGCCGACGCGCGTGCCCACCTGCCCGATGAATGCGTGCTCGGCCGCCACGGCCAGGTCGCACGCCATCTGCGACTCGTTGCCCCCGCCCACCGCCATCCCGTTCAGCCTGGCCACCACCGGCTTACCGCAATTGACGATGCTCTCGATGTAGCCGCGGAAGAGACGCATGTACTTCCAGTAGTCGCGTGGACGTTCGGTATACAGCGCCTCGTATTCCTTCACGTCGCCTCCCGTACAGAAGGCATCGTGGCCGGCTCCGGTGAACACGATCACCGACACGGAGTCGTCGAAGGAGGCGTCCTCGAATGCGGCCGCGAGCTCCCGAAGTGCACTGGTCGAGTACGCGTTGTAGTTGAAGGGGCGATTGATGGTGATCGTCGCCACCCAATCGGCCTTCGTGTAGAGGATCTCCTCGAAGCCGAGCGAATCCGCGGGCGTGGAGTCGAAGTAGCGCATGTCGTTCCTTTGCCTTAGTGGTCTTTCAGCGGTCTGCTAGTCGGCTCCGCCGGGTGTGGCGGAAGTGGTCAGTGTGACGAGGGGCTCCTCTTCGCGTTCGATTGCGGCTCGCGCCCCCTCGATCAGGCGGCGGCTGAGCGGCGAGACGGAAATCCCCTCCGCTCCCGTCTTTCTGCCGCTTCGCACCGGGACCCCCGTCTTCGCGGCCCCGGCGTCCAGCACTTCGGCCAGGTATGAATCGGCAGGCTCGGCCAGCAGGTCGTGAAGGGCGCGGAACAGTCCCGCCGCGCAGTCCCCTGCCCAGTCATCGGGGAGTAGCGAGCGGGGCAGGTACGGGTCGATCAGCGGGAATTCCCGATACACGTGCACGAGGTCGAAGCGGCGTACGAAGGCCTCCTCCGGGGTCAGCGAGCCGGTATCGATCGCCTTGACGCAGCGCTCGAACTCGGGCAGGTAGCTGTCGATGAACTCCAGGTATCGCGTGTTGATCGCCGCGATGTCCCAGCAGCGGTCGACAAGCCGTTCGGGGCTCGAAAAGCCGAGGTGCGATCCCGCGAACAGCTCCAGGTGGTCGCGGAGGCCGAGCGAGTCGGCGATCGTCTCGACCCGCTCCACCACGTCGTGCGGGGACACCCAGAGCCCCATGCCGAGCGAGCCGAACCCGAGCCACGAGAGCCGGATCCGAAGGCGATCGCGAAGGTGCCGGTCGCCCTCGGGAATCGAGTACGAGACAATGCGCCACGTGCCGTCCCATGGTGCGTCCCAGGCGGGGAAGTAGATGCGCGATTCCCCCTCCTCGAGCAGACTGCGTCCGGCCGACGTGAGGTCGTAGAAGCCGTGCCGGCCATGGCGCTTCGAAGCCAGCCAGCCCTTGCCGACCATGCGCGAGAGCGTCGTGCGAATCGCGCCTTCGCTCAGGCCCAGCGGCGTGAGCAGCGCGATGAGACTGCCGACCCAGACGGGCTCCCCTCGGCGGAGCAGGTAGTCCCCGAACAGGGTGAAGATGAGATCCTGGGGGCGGCGTGCGGCCATGTCTAATATCCTAGTTTATGCACGACCGTAATAATACTGTAATAGTCGCTAGCGGTCAAGGTTTGGGCGCCGGCGGGGGGCTGGGCACCGGTGTGTCGCCCGGCGGGCGTGAAACGCGCATCTTGTTCGACGACAGTGCACTCGACGGCAGGATGTCCGACCCAGGAGGTTACCCGATGGTTCAGCGGCTCCATCTGAAGAAGCGCGCCACTCACCGCATGCGATCACCATTCAGGGTCTTCGCGACCGTCGCGATCGCCGGGCTCGCAGGACTCTTGGCAGCGTGCGCGCCAGCCGGAGACTCTTCGGCGGAAGCCGGAGCGACGGCTCGGTCGGATGCGGAATACGCGGAGGCCACAGACGTCGGCCACGACGAGCAACTCGGTGCCGTGAGCTTCGATATCAGCTGCTCTCCTGAGGCGCAGGAGGAGTTCGAGCGCGGCGTAGCGCTCCTCCATCACATGATGTACGTGGAGTCTCGGGCTCAGTTCGAGGCGCTGTCGCAGGCGGAGCCCGATTGCGGGATGGCCCACTGGGGCGTCGCCATGACGCTGTTTCAGCCCCTGTGGCCCACGCGTCCGTCGGCCGAGGACCTGATGCGCGGGTACGAGGAAGTCCAGCTTGCCAGGAGCGCCGGCAAGCTGTCCGAGCGTGAACGGTTGTTCATCGAGGCGGCCGAGGGCTTCTACCGGGATCCGGAGAGCGCCACCTGGCCGACTCGGCTCGAGCGCTTCGCCGTCGGGATGACCAAGGTCCACGAAGCGTATCCCGACGACCACGAGGCGAGCTCGTTGTGGGCGCTGTCTCAGCTGGCGACG
>Ga0209567_10000904_pt1 | contig 15923 bp, 16 predicted proteins | sample COG_12_FD_184756 | JGI IMG/M metagenome (GOLD analysis project Ga0209567, IMG submission 184756) | Pelagic marine sediment microbial communities from the LTER site Helgoland, North Sea, for post-phytoplankton bloom and carbon turnover... | ecosystem: Environmental > Aquatic > Marine > Neritic...
GGCCCGACCCCGCGCCAAGCCCCAAATCGAGCGCGGTCCTTGCTGCGGGACGGTTGGTCCCGGCCGGGAAACCCGCCGGTCGACCTGACGCCTCCCCTCGCGTGGAGTCACACCGCCTGGGACCGGTCGGTGGCATGGTCGATGCACGCCTGGCGGCCGGTCGACACCCTCATTCTCGGAAGCGAAGGGCATCCCGAGCATTGGGCTGCGGCCTGTGCCATCGCCCTCGATTGGGTTGCCCAGCATCCCGAACGCACCACCGATGGGTTCGCTTGGTACGACATGGCGGTCGGTTTGCGCACCTACCGATTGACCTACCTGATCGATGCGGAGCTGCGGATCCAGACGTTGACGGACGAGGAACTCGCTCGCTTGCTTGGCGCGCTCGACGAGCACGCGGCCGCCCTGCTCGATGACGATGAATTCATGGCCCACAACAACCACGGCTACTTCCAGATCGCCGGCATGCTCGCCTTGGGCAAGCGCCTACCTGAGATCCCTGAGTGCGTCCGGGCCCGCGAGATCGGTCTGCACCGGCTGCGCACCATGCTCGCTGGGCAGTTTGGGCCCGACGGAGTCCACCTGGAACACTCGCCGGGGTATCACGCCATGATGAGCCAGACGCTCAGCACGGCCCTGGCCTCCGGGCTGACCGACGATCCCGACGTCATCGCCACCCGGGACCGGGCGGAACGTTCCTTGGCCTGGTTTGTGATGCCCGACGGTTCCTACACGGGCTTTGGCGACACCCATCACCGACCGGTCTCGCCGGCCTACCGCGCCGACAAGAAGCTCGCTCCCGCCATCATCAAGGAACGGTTCACCACCCCGGTGATGCGTTCTGTCGCGTCGGCCGGACACATCGGCAGACCACCCCAGCAACTCGTGCGCAAGTTCGCGGCCGGTGGCTACCTCGTGATGCGCTCCCGTTGGCCGGACGGAGAATCCGACCCAGGCGACGCCGCCTACCTCGCCATGATGGGTGCCTTCCACTCCCGAGTGCACAAACACGCCGACGACCTTTCCATCGTCTGGTGGGATGCCGGACGCCACCTGCTCGTCGATGCCGGACGCTACGGGTATGTCGGGGGAAGCCTACCCAAGGGCAGCGAAGCGGCCCGCTTGGGCTACTGGTATGCAGACCCGAGCCGCATGTACTGCGAGTCGACCCGGGCCCACAACACCATCGAGGTCGACGGCCGAGACCAGGACCGCACCCGTCCTCCGTATGGGTCGGCAGTGCAGACGGCTGGGACTATGCCAGGCGGCGACGCCGTGTTCTATGGAACGGCGGTCGCCCCCCACGGAACCGTGATCCACCGCCGTGCCGTGGTGATGGCGCCGGGTCGCTGGCTGACCGTCGTCGACCTCGTCGTTGATCGCAGCGAGATACCACACGACTATCGACAGTGGTTCCACGCTGCCCCCGACCTCGACGCCGTCGCCGACGGGGACGGGTTCCGACTCGTTGCCGGAGACGGGGCCACCGTTGTCTGGTCGGCATCCATCGCAGGGGCGACACCGATCGCCCCAGTCCGCGGCCGGACCGAGCCGGTGGCCCAGGGGTGGCACTCGCCACGGGAGGGCGAAATCGTGCCCGCAACCGCATTTGGTTGGGAGACCACCGGAGAAGCCATCGGCCGCCTGGTCACCGTCTTCTCGCTGGTCGGCGTTGTCGACGATGCGGTGGCCACGACCTACCCAGGCGCCAACCGAATCGACATCGGATTCCGCACCGGGGACGACACCGTGGAGATGCGGGTCGACCTGCGAGCAGATCCCCCGGTCAGCTTCGGGTGATCGCGGCGTAGCATCGGCTCATGTGCCGATCCATCAAGACCCTCCGCAGCTACGACACGCCCGCTCCGAGCGAAGACATCGAGGCGGCGGCGCTCCAGTACGTCCGCAAGATCAGCGGCTACCGCAAGCCGTCACAGGCCAACACCGAGGTGTTCGGTCGAGCCGTGGCCGAGATCACCGCCATCTCGCGCACGTTGCTCGACGGCCTGGTGGTACGCCCGCCCGTGCGGCGGCCGCAACCGGAAGCCTGATCGGCCGGTCAGCCGCCGAGGTTCTCGACATCGCCGGTCTTGACCTCGCCGCTGATGTCCTCACCCACCAGCATCCGATCGAGAGTGTTGATGAGGAGCGGGGCGGTCAGCGGCCCGCTGACCTTGCCGGCGATGATGCCGTCGCGACCGATGAAGAAGGTCTCGGGCAGACCGAGCACTCCGAAGTGCACTGCGGTGCGTGAACCGACGTCTTCGACGTAGTGGGTCGCCGGGGAACGACCGAGGTCATCGAGAAACGCGACAGCGCGAGCCGGCTGGTCCTGATAGTTGACGCCGACGAAGGTGACGCCGAGTTCTTCGTAGCCCTCGGCGGCGACCGCGAGCGCCTCATGTTCCTGACGGCAGCCGGTGCACCAGGATGCCCAGAAGTTGACGACAACGATGTCACCGTCGAGATCGCGTAGACGCAGACTCTCGTCCGTTTCGAGGTACGGGACGGTGACGTCCGGGGTCGGGGTGCCGATCAACGGCGAAGCCGTCAGGTCGGGGTCGACCCCAAAGCGGCTGGCAAACGCAACGCCGACCACGACGACCACGACGGCGGCCGCCAACAGCGCCCAGAACAGCCCCGAGCCGGAGCGTGATGTCTTCGCCTCGTCGGTCACGCCGCGGCCCTCGCCTCTTCGAGCATGACCTCAGCGGCCTGGCGCACCTCGACCGGCACATCATCGAACAACAGCAGCGCCTCGAGCGGGCCAATCGCACCAGCGGGATCACCGAGTCCGACAAAACGGACGTTGGCCAACCACCACTGCGCCTGCGGGTAGCTGGGACGGCGTTCGAGCGCGTTCTCGAGGTAGCTCTGCGCCGTCTCGGCTTCGCCGCTCTCATAGAGGATCCAGCCCACCCACGCCATGGCCTCGGGGTGTGGTTCCTTCTCCAGCACAACCAGGAAGTGGTCGACAGCCCGCGACGCGTCGCCGCTCTCGTAGTACAGCTGGGCGAGGGCGAGCCGCATCCCGACGATGTCGGGGTTGCGGGCCACTACCGCTTCGAGCTGCTCCGGCGTCACATTGGAGAGGTCGACGGGCCCGGCGGCCAGGGCGTCCTCGACTACTCCCTCGCCACCGGTCTGGTCTGAGGTGGTCACGATGAGCGCGACGCTCACGGCGACGGCTCCGGCGAGGAGGACCCCGGCGCCGGCAGCAACCCGCCTGCGGTTGCTCGACCGCAGCGCCGCCGATCCCCCGTCCGCCGTCTCGGCGTCCGCAAGATGGTGCTGTTCGTCGGTGAGTTGCTGCGCCTCCGCCTCGTACGAGGCAATGAGCCGCGCCCCTTCGGCCCCGTCGATTTCGCCGGCGGCAATCTGGTCACCTACCTCGCGCTGATCCCGCTCGACCTGAGCCAGTTGCTCGGCGAGCTGCGCCTCGACCAATTCCGGCTCAGCGTCGGTGGCCACCGCGATCGCCGTCCCCGAGCGCTTGCGGCGTGCGATGGCATAGGTGCCGGCCCCCAACGCGGCCAGCGGCAGGGCCCACAGCGCCCAGCCCCAGCCGGCCAGTGGCGGTGACAGCAGAATGCTCTCTCCGTAGCTGGCGGCGAAGAAGTCGTAGATCTCCTGATCGGTCGATCCCGCGGCGACCTGTTCCTCGATCAACACCTCGAGGTCGCGCGCCACCTGCGAAGTGGCGCCACCGATCGATTCACCATTGCAGAACGGGCAACGGATCCGCGCCGCGACGTGGTCGACCCGCTCGGCGTCGGTGACCACCGCGTCACCACGCGGCCACAAGCCGACCACGATGATGGCGACCGCCAGCAGGGGCAGAACAATGCGCAGGGTGCGGCGGACTTGGTCAGACATCTAGGTCCTCGCTCACCCTGTCTACCTCGGGGGGCAGCACCCGGCGCTTGGGCTTGACTGCCAGCAGCGACCAGGCCCCACCGGCAACCGTGATCAGCCCGCCCGCCCACAGGAGCCACATCAGCGGGAACACGAAGACGTCGAGGGTCACGGCGTCGGCACCACCACCGGCGATACTGAGGTACACGTCCTCGATCAGACCGGTGTGGACCGCGGGGGTGGCCACCGGCTGAGACGAGTTGTTGTAGACGTTGACCCTGGGTTGCAGCGAAGCAACCTCGGTGGAGCAGTCGGCTCGCAGGACTCGCACCGCGACTCCTTGGACGATGCGGTTGGGTTCGGTGCGGTTGACCGGGCCGTCGTACACCACGCAGTAGTCATCGACGACGACGGCTTGGCCCACTTCGAGACGGACTTCGTTGCGCACCGCCAGGGCGCTCGAGGCGGCGATGGCGATCGCCATCAGCGCCACCCCGATGTGAGCAAGCTGGCCCCCCCAATACCCCGGGTCATTGCGCACGATCCGCAACAGGCTGGGCCCGTCCTCCGGAGCGTCGCGGCCCGCCTGCCACCGGACCCACAGGGCGCGCACGATCACACTGATCACAAAGGTGCCGAGCACGACCACGATCACGACGGCGACCGACCAGACGCCGGCCACCACGGCAAGCGCTCCGGCAAACAGGCCGACGGTGAGCGGGCTGCGGATTCGCCTCCAGACGACGTCGGGGCGGGCTACCCGGTACGGGGTGACCGGACCGATCCCCATTGCCAGCAACAAGGCGAAAGCAATGGGGATGGTGGCTCGATCGAAGAACGGCCGACCCACCGTGACTTCCCGGCCGGCGAACGCCTCGAGGATCAGCGGGTACATCGTCCCGACCAGGACGGTGAAGGCGAACAGGGTGAGCAGCAGGTTGTTGGCAAGAAACACACCTTCGCGGCTGGCAAGCGACTCGAGCCGGGGCGCGGACGCCACCAAGTGCGAGCGCCAGGCGAAGAGGCCGAACGAGCCGACCAGGACGATTCCGAGGAAGACCAACAAGGCAGGCCCAACCGGGGATTGAGTGAAGCTGTGGACCGAGAAGATGGTGCCCGAACGGGTGAGGAAAGTGCCGAAGATGGTCAGCGCAAACGTCGAGATGATGAGCACGAGGTTCCAGGCCTGGAGCATGCCGCGACGACGCTGCACCACCGCCGAGTGGAGAAACGCGGTGCCGATCAGCCACGGCAAGATGGCGGCGTTTTCAACCGGATCCCACGCCCAGTACCCACCCCAGCCGAGCACCTCGTACGACCACCATCCGCCGAGGATGATGCCGAAGGTGAGGAACGTCCATGCCACCACCGACCAGCGGTGGGTGCGTTCCAGCCAGACGCTTCCTTGGTCTCCCCGCCACATCGCCGACATGGCAAAGGCATAGGGAATCGTGAACCCGACGTACCCCACGTAGAGCATGGGTGGGTGGACGGCCATCAGGATGTGGTTCTGCAGCAACGGGTTCGGTCCCGTCCCTTCGAGGGGCGCCACGGCCGAGCCGACCGGCAGCCACGTTGACGCCGCGCAGACGCCCTCAATCACCTCGGTACAGATCCTGAACGGATTCGCCGTCGTGGCCATGAGCCCAAACCAGAAGATGGCGACCAACCCGACGACGCCTAGAGCGCCGGCGCCGAGCCCATCTCCGTTGCCGACTCGCCGGGCGACGAGGTAGCCGAAGCCGGCGAGCACGATGCCCCACAACACGATGCTGCCCTCGAGCGCCGCCCACCCGCTGGCGAGGAGGAAGACGAGCGGGGTGGTGGTTGCTGTGTTGTCGGCAACGTACTCAATGCTGAAGTCGTGGGCGAGAATCGCCCCCTCGAGGGCTACAAACGCAACGATGGCTCCGATGAGGAGGAGCAGGGCATCGCGCTTCAACCCGGTGGCGTCAAACTCGTCGCGGCGCGCCAACCGAATGCCATCGATGGCCAGCTTCACCGAGGCTCCCAGCGCCACCAGGATTCCCAGGTAGCCGATGACGGCGATCATGGCGCCGCCGAATCCTCGGCCTGGTCCTCGTGGTCGTACTCCGTGCCGTCCTCGGTGCGGTATTGCTCGTCGTGCTTGACCAGCATCACATCGGAGTGGAACTCCGACCCGTTCCAAGTGCCTTCGACCACAACGCCGATGCCCTCCTGGAACAACTGCTGGGGCGCCCCGGAATGGAAGACCGCCACGGTTTCGCGCCCGTCCGTCACGTCGAACCGAATCCCCTCGGTGTCCTCGACGACGGTGCCGGCAACGACCTGGCCGCCCAGCCTCCGCCGCGCCGTGTCGTCGTCATCCTCTGCGATCAGCTCGGTCGGAGTGATGAAGTACACGAGGCTGCTCGACAGGTTGATGAGAAGTACGACGAGCACGACCACCAGCAGGGCGGCCGGGACGAGGAAGCGCCAATACCGCGTCATATCAACCACGTGCCTTTAGCTTGCGGCGCGCCACCTTGGTCCGCCACAGCAGAGAGGCGCCGTAGGCAACAACACCGCCGTAGACCACCACGTAGCCGAAGGTGACCCAGCCCCAGTCGCTCATGACACCGCCCCGCCGTCGGAGAGGTCGGGGGCGGAGACGGCTTCTCCCGCCATCGGCACATCCGGCGCGGCATCACGGGCCTCGAGTTCGGCATCGAGGTTGGCCAGCTGGACCCGCCGCACCAGCAGCCACACGTACACGATGGCGAAGGCGAAGAGGCCGACCAGCAGGGCGCCAAGCAGCGGGCTGTCGATCTGGGGGTCGCCCGGCCTCAGGATGGTGGGCGCCTGGTGCAGGGCGTTCCACCACTGCACCGAGAAGTGGACAATCGGGATCTGGACGACGGCGACGATGCCGAGGATGGCCGAGCGTTGCGCTCTCGCCACAGGATCCGGGATCGAGCGCCGCAGGCCGAGATAGCCGAGATAAATGAAGAACATGATCGCCGTCGTCGTCAGCCGGGCGTCCCAGGTCCACCACACCCCCCACACCGGCTTGCCCCAAATCATGCCGGTGGCGATGGCGAGCCCGAGAAAGACGACACCGACCTCGGCAGAGGAGGCGGCGATAGTGTCCCACTTGAGCGACTTGGTGATCAGGTACCCAATGGTGGCGACCGTGGTCACCGCAAAGGCTCCGTAGGCCACCAGGATGGTCGGCACATGGATGTACATCATTCGAGTCAGGTCGCCCTGAATGACGTCGGGCGGACTGAACAAGGCAAAGCCGAGCGCCACCAGCAGCGCTCCGGCGGCTGCAAGGTCCAGCCATCGCAAGGTCTTCGCGTCACTCGACGCGTCGGTCATTGGGTCTCCTGTAACGGGCGGGCGGTCACAACGCCGGCGATGCAAAGCACCAGGTCGACGATGACCATGAGGAGCAGCCAGCGCAGGATACCGGTGTCCGTGCGCAAGCCCTCAACGATCTCCGACGCTGCCAACAGCAGTGGGACGGCCAGCGGTGCGACGATCAGCGGGATGAGCGCCGGGCCGACGGTGGCGTTCGTGGCGATCGAACCGGCGATCGTGCCCAGGGCAGCGAGACCAGCAGCAGCCAGCGGCAGGACCAGCAAGAGCCAGGGCCAACCACTCAGGTCGATGTCGTAGAACAAGACAGCAACCGCACCAACGATGAGCTCGAAGACCAGCAGCATCAGGCCGCTCGCCATCGCCCGTCCGCCGAACACAGCAGCAGGGTCGATCCCGAGCAGAGCAAGCAGGTCGCGTTGCGCCGGGGTTTCCATGCTGGTGCGCCGCACCGCGATGAGCACCCCGAAGAGCATGACGACCACCCAATACAGACCAGGCCCGATTTGGCGGAGCAGCGGGACATCGGCACCCACCGCCATCGGCACCAGGATCAGGGCAATCGCTCCGAAGGGGATCGTGATCCACAGCACCTCACCGGTGCGCCGTTCCCGCTCGAGGTCGCGTCGCGTCACGGCCGCCATCTGGGTCGAGAGACTGCTCATTGCACCGTCCCCCCGGCGATTTCCAGGGTGCGATCAACCATAGGAGCGACCCTGGTCCTGTCGTGGGAAACGACGACCACGGCGCCGCCCCGTTTCACCACCCCCGCGGTGATGTGGCCGACGAGTTCGACTGCGGCGGCGTCGAGCGCGGTGTGTGGTTCATCGAGCAGCAGCAGGCGCGGAGCCCGCATCAGTTCCCTGGCGAACTCGGCGCGGCGTTGCATCCCGTACGAACATGCCGCCCCCCGCCGGTCGGCCGCATCGGCGAGGCCGACCGTGGCCAGCACCTCATCGACCCGTTGATCGGTCTGTCCACCAATTCGAGCCGCAAACTGGAGGTTCTCACGCAACGTCAGTTCCGGATAGAGGGCCGGGACGTGTCCGATCAGGCTGATCTGGGGCCGGACGTCGTAGCGAGCCGACCCCGTCACCGGTGCGCCGAGAATGGTGCCGTCACCAGCCGACGGCGTCAGCAAGGTGGCGAGGATGCGCAGCAGCGTCGTCTTGCCGGCTCCGTTGGCGCCGAACAGCCCAACGGCCTCGCCGGGAGCCACGCTGACATCGACATCGCGCAGAATCGTGGTCGCCCCCATCCGGGCGCCCACCCCGCGCAGGTCGATCAGGGGATCGTGAGAGCTCACGGAGAGCGAGTGTAGGGCTCCTCCAATGGGCCGCCCGAGTCCGGGTCTCCAGCCCTCGCGGATATACCCCCCTGGGTATGTGGAATAATGGGGGCCCTCACTGGTTGAGTTGACGACACGTTCTTTGAATTGGAGATAACTCAGTGGCAACGCTTGAACTGACAAAAGACAGCTTTGAGTCGACGATCGTCGACAACGACATGGTCCTGGTCGACTTCTGGGCCGACTGGTGCGGACCCTGCAAGATGTTCGCCCCGGTCTATGAGACGGTTTCGGCGGATCATCCGGACGTCGTGTTCGCCAAGGTCGACACCGAGGCGCAGCAAGAGCTGGCGGCCTATTTCAATATCCGCTCGATCCCGACACTCATGATTTTCCGGAATCAGATCGGCATCTTCTCTCAGCCCGGCGCGCTCCCCGAGCCCGCCCTGCGGGACCTCATCGAGCAGGCGCAAGCGCTCGACATGGACGATGTCCGCCGCGAGATCGCCGAGTCCGAAGCAGGCGAAGCCGGTGGTCATGACCATGACCACGACCACGATCACAGCGAATCGGATGGACCCATCCCCGTCTGATCACACGCCCTGGACCTACCAACAGAGACCCCGCCATGCGGGGTCTCTCTCATTGCGGAGTATCCGGCGTCACCGCATCAGGTCGGCGATGGCGCGCTGCGCCTCCTCGATCTGGCTACGGGCCACCCACACTCGGGTGATCGCGTCCTGACCGAGAACGGCGGGGTCGGTGATGACGCTCGCCGGGATCTCAAACTCCTGCAGACGCGCCCAGGCATCGTCGGCGTCTGCCGGGTCGGCAAACTCGGCAATCGGACGGAGCGGGTCGCGCCAACGCATCAACCGTCGGCCCCGCCGGTGAAGTTCCACGAGCCAAGCCGCACGGATGGCACGTGGGCCATTCCGGGGCCGAACTCCGAGTCACCAAAGCGGGCATCGTCGCCGATGCTGAGCACGTTGCCGGGGCCGAGGGCAGCGACAAATGACTGGGTGAACCGCAGGTTGGAGACCGCCCCGGTGATCTTGCCGTTCTCGATCATGAACGTCCCGTTGCGCGTGAGGCCGGTGACCACCAGGGACTTGGGATCGAGCACCCTGCAGTAGTTGAAGGTGGCCACGAAGATGCCACGCTCTACGGCGGCGACCATTTCGTCCACCGCGGTGTGACCCTCCCGGAGAAAAAGCGTGTGGGCCATCGGGCCCCACACGTCGGAACCCGGCGTGGCGTGGCCGGTGGACACCGTGCCCGCCTTGCGCGCCGTTCGCCGATCGTGCGCCAGCGCGCTGGTCACTCCGGCATCGATGAGGGCCAGTCGCTGCTTGGGCGTCCCCTCGGAGTCGAACACAACGCCGAGGGCGCGCCGGTCGGTGACGTCATCGACGAGATCAATCCGCGGATCGAACTGGGCATCCCCAACGCGGGCAAACGACTGACCTTCGAGCGCTGCCTTGGCGTTGAAGCCGTAGACCGCGAGGAAGACGGCGATCGTCGCCACGCATTCCGGGGCGAGGACCACCTCGTACTCCCCCGGCTTGGTGTTGAAGGTGACGGCGCCGCCGCGCGCCCGCGTCCCGGCAAGGGCACCGGTGGCGGCTGCGTCGAGGTCGTCCAGGCTCACGCCGGTGGCATGACCGGAACCGGACGCAGCGGGAGTCTGCTGGATCCCGTCGAGAATGGCACGGCTGTAGCGGCCCGTCGCCCGGTGGCCGGCGCTGTTGGCGAAGGCCACCGTCACCGCGGCAGTCTCGCAATACCCGGCGGCCGACAGTTCCGGGGCCGCATCGACAAAGGCCTTCACCTTCTCCGCCCGCGCCTGCGGTGGTGCATCGGCGGTGGCCGGATCGAAATGCTCCAAGCGAGGGGTCTCCGTGGGGACGACCAGGCCGGGCCAATCGGGATCCACCGGCTGCACCCTGGCCGCAGCCGTGGTGTCGGCGACAAACCGCTCGAGTGAGGCGGCCTCCAGGTTGGTCGTCGTACCCGAGGCCACTCTCGCGTCTACCGAAAGACGGAGCGACACCGTCGATCCCTCTTCGCCGACGTTCTGGTGGATGAACGAGTTGGCGAAACGAGTCAGCGACGAGGTGCCGGCGTTCACCGTGACTTCGGCGTCGGCATCGGGGCCGACAAGCTCGAGGACCTCTTCGGCGATGTTCTGCTCCGCCTTCATCCGCGCACCCCCACTCTCACGTTCGCAAACCTCCCGGGGCCGGCGGGATGCCCGGTGTGGCCGATCTGCATCGGCTGGCCCTTCCCGCAGTTCGGCGTCCCCCAATACACCATCTCGTCTGCACCGGCAAGCATGTCGAGGCCACCCCAGAACTGGGGGGTGATCCCCGTGTAGGTGGGATTGCGGACCATTCGGCCCAGCTTGCCGTTCTTGACCTCCCAGCCGATCTCGCACCCAAACTGGAAGTTGAGCCGCCGGTCGTCGATCGACCAAGAACGATTGGTAGCCATGTACACGCCGTCGCCGGTTTCGGCGATGATCTCGTCGAGCGACGAATCGCCCGGCAGCAGGCCAACGTTGGTCATGCGCACCATCGGGAGCCGATTGAACCCATCGCCGCGAACCATGCCACCCGGGGCAACGCCGGCGAGGGCGGCCGAGTCACGACCCGACAGAACACCGACCCAACGCCCGTCGCGCACGATGTCCACCGACTGGGCCGGGGTACCTTCGTCGTCGAAGCCGAACGACCCCAACGACCCCGGCAAGGTGGCATCCGCCGTGATGTTCATCACCTCAGATCCGTACCGGTGGGTATTGAGTTTCGCGAGCTCCAGGTGCGACGTGCCGGCAAACGCCGCTTCCCAACCCAAAATCCGATCGAGTTCGATGGCGTGCCCAACCGATTCGTGAATCTGGAGTGCGAGTTGTGAACCCTCGAGGATGAGCGACTTCTCACCCTCTTCCATCTCGGGCGCCGACAACAACGCGGCAGCCTCTTCGGCGATCCGCTGCGCGTTCGACGGGAAGTCCCATCTGCGAATGACCTCGTAGCCCCCGGTCTCGTACTGGCCGAAAGACTGCGGATACGAACGACGCTGGGTCTCCGACTCGCCGACCGCGGTCGCGTCGAAGCCACCGCCGGACTCGACCAGGTGCTGGTGGATCCTGTGGCCCTGCGACGACACGAACCACTTGTTGATGTCAAAGAACCCGAGGTCACCGCGCGCCAGAGCGATGCCGGGTACGGCTTGCATCGTGGCGGTCACCCCGATGAGGAGGTCGACCTTCTCCGCCAGCGGGACGGAGAACGGATCCTCGAGATACGGCGTCTCCCAGGTCGTTTGGGTGATAGGCACATCGGCCAGTTCAAGCGGAGCGCCGGGAACCAACGCCGAAGCCCGGGCGATCGCAGACGCCATGGCCCCGGCGTCGCGGGCGGCACGCTCGGTCAGGTCGCCGGTGGCGTAGAACCCCCACGATGACCCGATCAGCGCCCTGACCCCAACACCGGCCGACTCGATGTGATCAACCGACTCGACGGCCTGGTTGAGCACGTCGATGCTCTCGGTCCTGGTCAGAACAACCCGAGCATCGGCGTAGACGGCCCCGGCAGCCAGCGCCCCTTCGACGGCAGCTGCGGCATACTCGAACAACGGCGACCTCCACTGTGGATTACATCGGGAATGGTAGAAACGGAAGGGCTGTGCTGCCGATTCCTCAGTCCAGCGGTTGCTTCGGTGCCGGCCGCAGGTACAGCGTGAACACGCTGTGGCCGTCGATGTACTGGTAGGTCAGGTCGCCGCCCATCAGGCGGGCGAGTTGGCGCGAGATCGTCAGGCCGAGCCCAAGCGAGCCGAGCACGGTATCGCCCCGACCCCCGACACGGTGGTAGGGGGCGAAGATCTCCTCTCGCTGCTCGAGGGGAATCCCGTCACCGTCGTCGCGCACGACGACCGATGAGAGCGGTCCGGCTGTCGTTTCGATCGTCACGTGTTCGCCGCCGTACCGCAGCGCGTTGGTGATGAGGTTGCGCAAGACCTGGCGGATTCGTCCCGGGTCGCCGAGCACGGCGACCCCGCGGTAGATCTCGGTCACCTCGCTGTCCGGCAGGTCAAGACGTTCACAATCAGCAACAGCAGCCCGACACTCACTGTCGAGATCGGCTACCTGTTCCTGGAACGGTACGTCACCCATCTCTAGCTTGGCGGCAAGGAGCAGATCCTCAACGAGGATCGACAAGTCGGCGGCCTGGGACGCGACAAGCCCGATCAAGCTCTGGGTCTCCTCGGGCTCGAAGTCATCCCACCGGTCGGAGATTTCCTCGCTGAGCCCGAGCACGGCGGCCAACGGCGTCCGCAGCTCATGACTCACGGAGGCGATGAAGCGGTCCTTGTCGTGCACCAGTTTCTGAAGCCTGCGCTCGGCCGCCCGCACATCGGTGATGTCGAGCAGGGCCACAACGATGCGGCTCAGGTCGAAGCGGCCATCCACGGTTGGGATCGTCCAGCTGATCTTGCACTCGAATGCTTCGTTCTGGAAGTTGCGGCCGACGAACTCAGCCTCGTGGTGAGACCGCCCCTCGAAGATCGTCACGAACTGATCAAAGAACGAACGCGTCACCTCGGGGGTCAGCTCATCGCGCCGAAACCCCGCCTTGATCGCCTCTACGTTGGGGGCATTCACCAGAGTGACACACGCCGGATTCACTTGGCGGGTGTGGATCGTGAAGATGGCGTCGATGCCCTCGTCGGGGTGTTCCGCGAGGTACTGGCTGATGTCGGTCACGCCTTGCGCTTTGAGGCCATCGATCCAGGTGCCGACCTCGGAGAAGTCCTCCTCCCGCAGGGCCACCGGAGCCCGGTTGAAGAGGGTGCGATAGAGCTGTTCTTCGCCGAGCAGCCGCATCTCGGCCGCCACCGCATCACTGCGGTCGCGAATAACCACGGTCACGGCTTGAGGGATCGACCCAGCCGTCATGGGCGACATCGAGAGCTCCACCGGCACTTGCCGGCTGGTCCGCGCCCAAACGACAACCGGTTCGTTGTCGGCCCAGCGCCGTGCGTTGGCGGCCCGCAACGAACTCTCGAGGCCGTAGGCGGCATACCCGGCAAACAGGTCGATGAATGCGGTGCCGGGACCGGTCAGATCGTCGATGCCGAGAAGTCGCTGGGCGGCGGGATTGGCGTCGACGATGCAGTCGTCCTGATCGAGAATCAGCAAGGCCTCGCCTGCGGCCATGAAGAAGTCTTGATACAGGTAACTGTCAATTGTGGAAGATGCGGTCTGCAGTTCCCGCATGGTTCCCCTTCGTCGAACACATGTGTTCCTCTTCCATCGGCACCACGGGGTAGAAACCTGAGTGGGGCGGCGGTTCCGGTCCCCGCTTGCCCAGGTAGATTCAACCTATGGTCTCGGCACCGCTGGAGCTTCCCGACAACCGACTCGGCCTCGGACTCGCCGCATTGGGCCGTCCAGGCTACATCACGCTGCACCATGCCGTCGACGTCGCACCTGCCGGCAGCCCGCACGACATGGAACCCCACGCCCATGACGTGATCAGCGCGGCGTGGGGCGCCGGGATCCGCTACTTCGACGCCGCTCGCTCCTACGGAAAGGCCGAGGATTTCCTGGGCCATTGGCTGACGGCCAATGACGTGGCACCCGACGACGTCCGGGTCGGATCAAAATGGGGCTACACCTACACCGCCGGCTGGCGAGTGGACGCCACTGTGCATGAGGTGAAGGATCACACGATCGACGTCCTCCACCGCCAGATCGGCGAGACCCGCTCACACCTCGGACGATATCTCGATCTCTATCAGATCCACTCAGCCACTGAAGCCAGCGGCGTCCTCAACAACGCCGCAGTACTCGACCGGTTGGCCGACTTGAGAGAGGGCGGAGTGGCGATCGGCCTCACCACCAGCGGACCGGATCAGGCGTCCACTATTCGCCGCGCCATCGGCGTTGAACGGGGTGATGAACGTCTCTTTGCCGCAGTGCAGTCAACCTGGAATGTGCTCGAACCCTCGGCAGGTGAGGCACTCGGCGAGGCGGCTGAGGCCGGACTCGACGTGATCGTCAAAGAGGCCGTCGCCAACGGCCGCCTCACGTCCCGCAACCGCGCTCTCGCCCGACAACTCGAGGCCGTCATCCCCGGCTTCAGCGCCGATGCGATTGCCATCGCCGCCGCCATGGCGCAACCCTGGGCGTCGTTGGTGCTCTCGGGGGCTGCAACCGCCGACCAGCTCAGATCAAATGTGCGGGCTGCCGCAGTACCGCCCGACGCCATCGGCGACCTTCCCCATCTCGCCGAAGACCCCGAGGCATATTGGACAGCCCGGGCCGAGCTGCCATGGAACTGACGAGCCCGGATCACGAGCATGTTTGGCCGGGCGAGTTCACCTATTGCCCGCATTGCGCCACACCACTCGAGCCGGCGCACCGCCACGGCACCATCCGGCCGACCTGCCCGGCCTGCGGGTTCATCCATTGGCGCAACCCCGCAGTTGGCGCCGCCGCCGTCGTCTTCGACGCCGACGGGAACATCCTGTTGGTTCGGCGAGCTCCCGGAGCGACCCGCGCCGGCCTCTGGTCGATTCCCGCCGGTTTCGTGGACTATGGCGAGGAGGTGCGCGCCGCGGCGAAGCGTGAGCTGGAGGAGGAGACCGGGCTCATCGCCGATGTCCGCGACGTCGTCTGGGTCGCCTCCAATTTCCACGACCCCGGCAAGCTCACAGTCGGCATCTGGTTTGCCGCCAACGTCATCGGAGGAACGCTGCAAGCGGGAGACGACGCAGATGATGCGCGCTTCTTTCCGCTCGACGATTTGCCTCCGCTGGCCTTCGAAACCGATGAGGCTTACCTGGCGTCGCTGAGCAAGCAATAGAGCGCGCGGCACCCCGGTGCTCGGTATCTCACTTTCTTTCATCCGCTTCTGCGTCCGCTCCGTAGACCCTCCAAGAAGCATCCTCACAACGACTACTCAGGGAGGTAGAGGGCATGCGACGCATCATGACCACACTGATCGGGCTATCCATCTTGATGGCCGTCATGGCAGCTCCGGCAGCCGCCCAGGAAGCCGACACCAACTGGTGGGGCGACAAGGGGTACGACAACCGCGGCAACCTGGTTGAAGAGCTGCTTGCCCTCAACGAGAAGACCGGACGCTACGACATCCTCATCGAGGCCGTTCTGTTCGCCGACGCCAACTCTGATGTCGAACTCGTCGAGCTCCTCGCGACGACGCCCGACGTGACTCTGTTTGCCCCAACCGACCGGGCATTCGTCAAGCTGGCTCGCAACCTCACCGGGGACAAGACAATCCGGGAAGGCGAAGCGTTCGATGCCATCGCCGGCGTACTGGTTGACGCTGGTGGCGATCTCGAAGGTGCCGTCGAGCTTCTCCTCGACACCCTCTCCTATCACGTCGCTCCGCAACTCATCAAGCCC
>Ga0209567_10000906_pt1 | contig 15914 bp, 16 predicted proteins | sample COG_12_FD_184756 | JGI IMG/M metagenome (GOLD analysis project Ga0209567, IMG submission 184756) | Pelagic marine sediment microbial communities from the LTER site Helgoland, North Sea, for post-phytoplankton bloom and carbon turnover... | ecosystem: Environmental > Aquatic > Marine > Neritic...
CGAGATCGCCAGAAGAAGCGTCCACTCCCAGCCGAGGCTCCTCGGGGACATGCGCGGATGGTATCACTTTCGTCCTTCTGGGCATGCAGGGACGTGTTTGGTGAGGTCGATGACACGCGAGTCAGCGTTTTGTTCGCGACAAAGGTCATTTTAGTGATGCGCGACGAGCCGTTTTGCGAGAGCATCGTGCTTTGGTGCGAAAGGAGTAGCCCCGTCCTCACGTCCAACAAAGTGTCTCTCGGATTGCTTGCCGCGTGCCTGCTTCTTGGCGGGTTCCAGACTGCTGCTTACGCTTCCGAGCCGCCGACGGAGGAGCCGGAGCCTCGCGTGCCAGCGAGCGCCGACCGAATCCTCGGTTACTGGCAGCGAGGCGAGGGCGAAGCGGTCATCGAGGTCAGCCAGCATGCGGGCGGCTATCACGGTGTGATCGTCGCCAGCGAACGTCGACCCGAGATCGTGGGCACTGAGGTGTTTCGCCAGCTGCGGTACGACGCGGAGGAGAGTGCTTGGCACGGGCGCGCCTATTCGATCAAACGAAACCGCGAGGTCCGCATCGACATCGAGGTGCCCAACGCCGACGACCTGAAGCTGACGGCGCACGTGCTGATCTTCACCAAGCGCGCGCATTTCAAGCGTCTCCCTAGCTCGGACTTTGCTGCCCGGCCGGCCGAGCCCGGCCTTTGATGGTGGAGCAGTCGGTGAGGGGAGGGCATCTGCCAGCTTCGCCGCACGGGCAGTTCAAAGAATTGTTCGACGGCATTTGGTTCATCCGCGGTGGTATCAAGATGCCGATGCGCATGCCGATGCGAATCGGGCGCTCGATGACCGTGGTCCGAGGGGACGACGGTCTCACTCTCTTCAACAGCATGCGCTTGAGTGAGGAGGGGCTCAAAGAGCTCGAGGCGCTCGGCGAGGTGAAACACGTCATACGACTTGCCGGCTTTCATGGGCGTGACGACGGTTTCTATCGAGACCGCTATGGCGCAAAGGTCTACGCCGTCGAGGGCCAGACCTATATGCGTGGCATGGACCCGAAGAAGGCAGGCCTGGAGCCCTACATGGAACCCGACGAGTGGTTGACCGAAGAGAGCACCCTTCCCATCGCTGACGCCAAGCTGAAGATCTTCACCACGTCCAAGCCCCCCGAGGCACTCTGCCTAGTCGCACGTCACGGTGGCATCCTGATTGCCGGCGACTCGCTCCAACACACCCCCAAGCCCGACGAGTACACCAGCTTCCTCGCGAAGGTCATCATGAAGCGCATGGGCTTCATGAAGCCCTACAACGTGGGCCCAGGCTGGCTCCAGTTTACCCACCCCACTGTCGCCGACGTGCGCTCGGTCCTCGACCTCGATTTCGACCACGTGCTGCCCACCCACGGCGACGCAGTCATCGGTGGCGCCAAGGAGAAGTATCGGCCGACAATCGAAGGCGAGCTCAAGGGCTGCCGTACCTAGGGGGACCCGCTGAAAAGGAGGGACTGATGGAAGTGACGATTCTGACGTGGGGCGTAGCCATCGCCGGCTTGCTGCTGATCGGGCTCCTTTCTGCGCTGCAGCTCGTGGCGGTGATCAATCCTCGCGAACGCTGGACGATCGACAATGTCTACGGGGGCACCCCGGAGGCGACCGATCCCAATGCGTACTTCGCGTTTAACCAGGGCTATGCTTGGGCCGATCCATTTCTCTGGGCCCCGTTCCAAGTCGCAGGCAGCATTGGGATGCTGCTCGGAGAGCAATGGGGCTTTCTGCTCGCCTTCGCCGCGTCCGTGCCGTTCGTTTACAGCGCGGTCCTGATCTACATCTGGGATCGGGACATGGGGTTCCGCAAGAACACGCTCGGTTACTGGGTGTTCGTCTGGGGCATGTGGCCGGCCTTCGGCGTTCTCGAGGGCGTCTACTGCTTCGTCCGGCTCAACGGGTGAGCCGCTAGATTGTGACGACTATTCGGCCCGGTCCCTGGCGCTCTTCGATGAATGTGTGGGCCTCCGCGACGTCCTCGAGTGCGAATCGCGCTCCGACCGGCAAGCCCACCCATCCTTGCTGGATCGCCTCGTTCAAGTCCTGCGCCGCCTCGCGCTTGGCATCGAGCGGGAAGTCGTCACTGCCCAAGAAGAACACGCGCACGTTCTTGAACACCAGAGGCCAGAACGGAATCGTCGCTTCAGGGGCATTGCTCGCATAGGTGGCGATCGAGCCGCCGAGCTTCAACATCCGCTCGTCGGCCGCGATGTTCGCCGCGAACGCGACCTCGACGATGTGGTCGACGCCTTCGGGTGCAACGGCTGAGACCTGGGCCGCGCCTTCCTCTCCGGACTGGACGACGTGATGAGCACCGGCCTCCTTCGCGACGTCCGACTGATCTCGATGTTGCACTGTCGCGATGACGGTCGCGCCAGCGAGCCGCCCGAGTCGGACCGCACACGTTCCAACCGCCCCGGCGCCACCCTGAATGAGAATCGCGCGTCCCTCGATCGGGCCGGCCGCGTGGATGGCCCGATGTGCGGTCAGCCCAGGAATACCGAGTAGCGCACCCTGCTCGAAGCTCACCTCGGCGGGCAGTTGCACCGCCTGGGTTTCAGGGATGACGCAGAGCTCGGCGGCCGTTCCAAAGGGCCGATAGCTCTGCGCGCCGAAACACCAAACCCGCTTGCCGATCCAACGAGAGTCCACGCCGTCCCCGACTTGCTCCACCACCCCTGCGCCGTCGCTATGAGGAACGATGCGAGGGTAGGGCATCCCGACGCCGAATGTGTCCTGCCGCTTCTTGACGTCTCCCGGATTCACCCCGGACACCGCGATGCGGATGCGGAGCTCACCGGGTGCGGGCGCTGGTTCCGGCATGTCCCCGACGACTAGCGACTCATTCGGCGGACCTTGTTTCTCGTACCACGCAGCTCGCATCCCGCACCTCCGGCGACGGCAGACAGTACCATGGTGGCGGAGGCGTGGACGTTGCGTCGCTCTCAATTGGTGGCAAGCCTGGGCCACCACTGAGTCAGAAAGGAGCGGAGATGAAGTTCGTCGGAACGCTATTATTGGCGCTGGCCCTGGCCAGCACGGCACTCGCGGGTCCCCAGTCCACGATTGGCGGCGCACGCCTCGACTCCGACATGGCACACCAGGTGCGGACCGGTTGGCCGAGCACATCCTATGAATGGTGGAACAAGGGCAAGAAAAGCCTCGACTGGGCGCTAGGTGGCGAGCTGGTGTACGGGCCTTGGTCGGGCGCATGGAACGATCCTCGAATCGCTTTTGCAATTTACGCACCGCTTCGCTTCCATCTGTGGGATCGCGAGCGGCCTGCTTCGAAGACCGACCTCGCTATCCGATTCACCCCTGGCCTGATGGCAGGCTCGGCCGCGCCGCAGACCGCCACGGTCTACGCAAGAGCGGAGATTGCGGTACCCGTCACCGTTGACGTGCACCCCAAGCTGAGCGTGGTGACCGGCGGAGCGATCCCGATAGACCTCGGCTGGATTGAAAACGTAGGCTTCGTCGGTGCGATCCCGCTCCTGGTGCGCTTAGGTGTCGAGATCAAAGGCAGCGACAAAGTCGCGCCATTCATTTTGATGGAGGTTGGCCCCGGCATCGGCTTCGGACAGGGATCGTCGGACGTGACCCTCGCAGCACGTTTGTGGGCCGGGACCACGTTCTGGTCGGTCAGGGGGAAGTGAGGGTCAGAGCGGCCGGGAGACCCAGCCGTGCTTCCACATCCACACCAAGAGTCGCTCGCGGAGGACCGACGCGGTCGAGCGATTTCTGGTAGAGCTTGAGGGCATGGGGGTTTTGTAAGCAAAAGGCGCGCCGGGAATTTCCCGTGTAGTTCCATCGAAAACCTCCGCTCGTGTGCGGCACAGCCACACTGAACTGTGGTGTCATTGGCACACCCCAGGCGCGCCCAGGCGTCGTAGGGGGCCGGCGAGGTCCTCGGGAATGGCGCTCTCGAAGGTGACGCGTTCGCCGGTCGTCGGGTGTATGAACGACAGCCGTTGTGCGTGGAGGGCAAGCCGGTAGAGACCGAGCTCGGCGCGATAACGGCGATTGTCGGCGCCGTTTCCGTAGTTGACGTCGCCGGCGATGGGATGATCGATGCGCCGCAGGTGACGGCGGATCTGGTGACGACGCCCGGTTCGCGGCCGCGCCTCGACGAGCGAGAGCCGCGCATCGGACACGAAGACGGTCTCGTACTCGGTCACCGATTCTACGTCGGGCCCCCCCTCGCGTTTGGCCATCGGGCTGTCGATCACGCCGCGCTCTGGGGGCGTGCCGCGGACCAGCGCGAGGTAGGTCTTGTGTGCGGTGCGGGTGCTGAACGAATCCTGAAGCACGCGGGCATGCTCCGACGAGAGGGCGAACACGAGCACGCCACTGGTCGCGCGATCGAGGCGATGCACCGGGTACACCCACTGACCGATCGCGTTCCGCGTTAAGTTGAGCGCGAACGTCGAGCCCTGGTCGTCACCCCGATGAACCGACAACCCAGAGGGCTTGTCGACGACGACGACGGCGTCGTCACGATAGAGCACGTCGATGGACGTCGGTATCAGCGCCGGGCGCGGCGCGGTGGGGTCCACATCGGGCATGTGCTCGACATGTTTCGCTTTCGAGTGAGATTGTCCATGCGAAAGTTTCCCCTCCTCGCCTGGTCCCCGACGCTTGGAAGGCGCAAGCTTCTTCCCGTCGACGTTACGACACGTGGAGAGGACGCGAGCGATGGGTGAAGGAACGAAGTGCCGTGCAATGCTGGTCGTCTGTCTTGCAATCGTCACGATTGGATGCGGCTCCGAACCGGCAGAGGAGGCCTCTTCGGATGCCCTGGCGACGGCGCTGACCCCTCAGCAGCCACCGGAGTACTACGTCGATCAGGCCAACAAGTACTTCGACACGCTCGACACCAGCGCAGATCCCAACAGTATGCCCAACTACTCGACCCTCGTAGCCAGGTGGGAGTTGCCACCATGGCTGTGGCTCACAGGCTATGGCCTCGACAACATGTTGATCACTACCGACGCCGCGGTCGCACTGGACCCATCGACGGTCCCGACACGTGATTGCCGCGCGTTCTCCGTCCAGCCCTTCGCCCGCTGCTACGTTTCCTTCGAGTACGAGGAGGGTCCTTGTCCCATTTACGAGGAGTTCGTGTTCAACGATCAGGGCGAGATGACCTTCATCGAGGCCTGGTCCGATCAACCGGGTCTGCTTCCGACTTCGGATCCGAGCGATCGATGGGCAGAAGGTCCGGACGTTCATCGCCTATCGACCAAGATCCCCGGTCTCGGGAACGAGACCGGCCTCATCGACCTCGACTCGGACGCAATGACGCGCGCGGCGGACGAGGACGCGGAGGTCGCGGACTTCGTGCGCCGCGCCAAGGACTTTTGGCCAACCTGGCTACAGGCGAGCAAGGACGCCGGGCCAGACTACTTCGCCCGAGGATGCGGTTGGCGCTAGCTCGCTAGCGGCCACGCCCGACGCTCAAGAATACAGCGCGGCGATGTCGTTCGCGTACTTGTCGTTGATGACGTTGCGCTTGACCTTCATGGTCGGCGTAAGCTCGTTCCCGTCGACCGAAAACTCCACGGGTAGCACCTTGATCTTCTTGATGGTCTGATACTTGGCCACCTGGCTGTTGCAGTCCGCTTCGACTCGGCTCTGAAGGTATTCGCTGACTTTGGGGTCCTTGGCCAGAACCTCGAGGGAGTCGCCGGTGACGCCCGCGGCGCTCGCGACCTCGTCTAGGTTCTCGGGGTCGAGCGTGATCAGCGCGCAGAGGTAGGGCTGACGGTCGCCCACCACGACGACCTGTCCCACGCCCGGGATCTGGTTGATGTAGCCCTCCATTTCTGCCGGTGCCACGTTCTTGCCACCGGCGGTGATCAGGATGTCCTTCTTGCGACCGGTAATCGACAGGAAGCCGTCCTCATCGAAGCTCCCGAGGTCTCCTGTATGCACCCACCCATCGTCATCGATGAGCTCGGCAGTCTTCTCGGGCATGCGCAGGTATCCGCCGGTCATGTTCGCGCCGCGGCAGATGATCTCGCCATCATCCGCGATCTCCACCTCGCAGCCGGGAAGCACCGTGCCCACCGTGCCGAAGCGAGGTCGTCCGAGAGGGCTGACGGTGACGACCCCCGAGGTCTCGCTCATGCCATACGCCTCGTGAACGAGGATGCCGAGTGAGGCGAAGAACTCGAGCGTGCCCACCGAGATGGGCGCAGCCGCGGTGGCGGCGAACTCGAGCTGGTCCAGCCCGAGGGCATCTTTGACTTTCGAGATGACCAACTTGTTCGCCAGTCGACGCGAGAACGTGTTCACGTTTTCGCCCGTGCGGATCTCTTCGTGAATCGCCGCCGCCTCGGTTCTTCGTGCCCACGCCGCCAGCTTGGCTTTGATCCCAGTGGCCGCGCCCAGCTTGGCCTCGAGCGCTGCCTGGAACTTCTCCCAGACGCGCGGCACGGCTGCGAAATTCGTCGGGTGCACCTCGGCCAGATAGTCCTTCACCTGACCGAGATCCGGACAGAAGTAGACCTGTCCGCCGGTGGCCATCTGCATGAAGTTCGTGAGCAGCTGCTCTGCCACGTGACACAGAGGTAGATAGCTGACGGAGCGGAACGTATCCGGACGGTCGAAGGTCGGGATGTGTTGCATGAGGCTATCGCCCATGGCGACGATGTTGCTCTGCGAGAGCATCACACCTTTCGCCACGCCAGTGGTGCCGGAGGTGTAGATGAGCAGGCACACGTCTTCCTCGTTGGTCGCGTCGATGCGCGCGTCGAGCTCGGCGTCGTCCTGCTCGCGCCCGAGCGCCCTGAGCGCGTTCAAGGTCATCGCCTCTTGGTCGAGGCCGTCGAGCATCGACACCACGTTCGTCAGGGTCCGCCCCCGCGCCTCGGCGCCTTGACGCCAGCGATCGAGCAAGAGCTTGCTGTCGGCGATGGCGATCGATGCCTCGGAGTTCTCGACGATGTGCCCGACCTGCTCGAGGGTGTTGGTTGGGTAGCTCGGAGCCGGGATGCCTCCGGCGAGCGTGATGCCGAACTGACAGATGACCCACTCGGGCCGGTTGGCGCCCACGATGGCGACGCACTGTTTCGGTTCGTGCCCGAGGGCGATCAAACCCTTGGCCACCTCTCGCGAGGCCGTCCAGTACTCGCCCCAAGTATACGATTTCCAGGCGCCGCTACTGTCCTTCCCATGAATAGCCGGCTCGTCGGCCCGCTCGATTCCCCAGTGCCTGAACTGCCCAGTCAATGTCTTCGGAGTGCTCATAACCAGCAGACGATAACGGGGACGCCGCAGCTCCGCTACTGTAAACGTGCGAAACAGAAAAAGGGGTCAGACCCCTCTTTGAAAGGGATAATTGGTTGGTGCTGATGCTGCGCTACTACTCCGCCAGGAACTCGATGATGATCCCGTTCACGAGATCCGCCTGCAGGATCGTGAAGTCGTGGCCAGCGCCGGGGACGATTCGCGTCTTTATCTTCGGCGCGACCTCGCTGAGGCGCTCGACGGCTTCGGTTGCCGAATAGAGCTTCTCGTTTTCTCCGACGGCGAATAGAACCGGCATCGTGAGGCTTTGAAGCTCGGCGTCCGTCAGAACATCCGGGGGAGCCATCGGTCGGGGCTTGTAGCTCTGAATCGCCAGGTACGCGGCGTCGGTCGCTTGGTCCAAAATGCGCCCGCCCTCTGGCGTCTCCGCCAGATCCTCGAGCATCCAGTACAGAAAGCTCTTCGTGAAACGGCGGTGCGGCAGTGGGACCAGCACCGCCCGCCAGATCCAGTCAAAGGGTATGGGTGATATGGTGCCGGCTGGTGCGAGCAGGACGACTTTGCGGAGTCGATCCGGAGAGTGAAGCGCGTAGCGGGCGGCGATCCATCCGCCGTACGATAGCCCCGCAAGATCGACATCGTGCTCGAGCCCGAGCGCATCCAACAAGTCGTCGAGCCACTTCGAGTAGTCTCCGGCGCTCTCGAGCTGCCGCGTATAGATGCTCCGGCCGTGGTCACCCACGATGTCGACGGCGTACGTGCGATAATGCTCAGACAGGGCAGCGACGTTCGGAAGCCAGTGCAGCGCGCTACCGCCGGCTCCGTGTAACAACACCAGAGCTGGTGCAGTTTCCGGCCCGCTCATCCTCACGAAAGTTGGCCCGTACGACGTGTTCACAGTCATCGTTGTGGAAGGCACGGGCCATCTGCTCGCCCTGGCGTCATAGGATGCCAAGACTTCGCGCTTCGCCTCCGCCGACCGGAAGGGGTGGTGCGGTGAGTCAAAGCCGTTTGCGCCTGGTGATAGCGCAACTGCGAAGACGACGACCAGCGCGGCCACGACGGCGGCGATGACACCACAACCGACGAGCAAATAGCGGAGCAACGGCCTCCTCGTCTTGCCTTCGGAGCTCACGCGGCGTGAATCTCGCTATTCCTGCTTTTCGTGGATCCCGTACTGCTTGTTGATCTCGTCGTATGTAGGCTGCAGCACCTTCTTCATGTCGAGCCTGCCGCCGGAGATCTCGTCTGAGTACGGAATCCTGGTACTTGGGTCGGGCAGCTGTGGTTTGTCGGTCGCGGGGGGTGGCCACACGTCCTCATCGACGACTGCCATACGCACACGGATGTCGTCCTTGGTGATGTTCCAGACCATGTAGTCGATCGAGAGACTCAGCGGACCGTCGTAGGTCGTTCGGATGCGATCGCTGATCGCGGCGGTGGTATCGAAATCCTTGAAGAAGTGATAGGCGACCGCCATGCGGGGCTTGATGATCGACATCACCTTGCCAAACGCCTCAGGTGCGGTGTGGATCTGGGTTCCCACTGCAAGAGCGCCTTGAGGCGTGAACTTGAACTTGTCGATCATGTCCGGCACGGCGATGAAGCACTCGTGAATCGCCAGGTCCGCGCCCTTCGCGTACTTGGCGTACCACTTGTTCGGATAGGTATCCCCACCGAACACGAACTTGAAGCCGTTCCATTCGACGACGAAGCTCACCGGACCATCGAGAGAGTGAATGGCGGGGAAGGACCGAATCGTCACTCCGTTCTCCTGGTAGATGACCTCGTTCATTCCCATGTAGTCGAACTCGTTGACCTCCATGTTGTATCCACGGGGGTCGGTGAGCCCTTTTCGGCCGTCGAGGTCCCAGGTAAGCGCTTTTTGCAGGTGCTCGAGCGCGTACTTCGTGCCTCTTTCCGGCGTCGCGCCGCTCGGGCCCCAGACGCGCAGGGCCTTCTGGCGACCGGCCAAAGCCCCGCCAACATAGAGCGCATCGAGGTCGCCAAAGTGGTCGGTGTGCAGGTGGCTCAAGAACACCTTGTCGAGATAGTTGTAGGGGATCTGCAGCGCCGAGACGCGCTCCGCCGAACCCGTCCCAATGTCGAAGATGAACTTGTCGCCGTTGCCGAGCTCGAGTAGCCAGCATGATGCCGCTTGCTTCGGTCGCGCCGTGGGCATGCCAGTGCCACAGGCGATCAACCGCATCTCGTCGGGCCCGAGGTCCTCGGTGTTGGGCGCGTAGAAATCACGAGTCCGCGCTTTGACCGGCGAGTACTTCCCCGCCGCGTCGGCGCTTTCGGAGGCTGGATTGGGCTGCTGCGCCTGCTGCGCCTCCGGCTCAGCTGCGGCCCGCGCGGCGGGATCCGGCTCAACCGGAGTGCAGCCGAAAATATGAGGGCTGACTATCGCGAGGATCGCGACAAGGAGCGCCGCTGGACCTGCTCGGTCGATTCTTGTCATGGGAGCGTCTTCCTACATTGGCGCCACCAAGTCCAGCTAAACCGGTCTAGTCATCAGTCGGCGCCGCCGATCGTGATGCTGACCTTTCCGAGACCCTTGCCCCGCGTCACGACCCGGTGCCTGATGGTCGATCAATGCGCAGGTACCAATCGGCCTCGTTCACTTTTCACAATTGGATTGCCAGAGCCATAGACGGTGAGCTCTGCTTCGAAATGGTTGTCTGCGACCCAAACGTTGAATCGTCCACCAGCAAATAGGCCTTCTCCGATTCCGTATTGTCGAAAATCGCCTGCATCGACTTCTACGTTTCCTGACACGACTATTGTCTCTTCCGCAGTAGGCTCAGCCGTTATCGAAACGGTTTCCGCGTTCTCCGAAAAACTCACGTCATACTGATTGCCTTGGTCAGTCTCCTCGTAGTCAGTTTCCTGAAGGCTCTCAGACGGGAATTGCACGTCCGGATTGTTGGCAATTCTGTCAACCACCAGTGTGTAGCTTTCTCCATCAAGCTGTGACAGGTCAGCGCCGTGTTCAGAACAGCCGAACCCAACCGGAAACGTGAGCGCCAGTAGAACTGGGAAAATGCGATTTGTCACGTATGCAGTCCCGAAGCCGCTGGACCCGGCATGAACCAGGCTCACGTTCGGCGCCGTCGAACTACGGCACGTAACCATCTGAGAGTGTCTTCAGGAAGGCAACAATCGCCGCTTCCTCCTCCGGAGTCAGCCCCAAATCTCCCAGTTCGTCCGTATTGACGTTCTGAGCGACCTCTGGTTCAGGCCAGCAGTCCGCTGCCAGTGCTTCCGCTTCTGTGTAAGGACCCGGGCATTCAGGTTTGACGTCTCGCGTATTGTAGAAGTGCACGATGCCTTCCAGGCTCTTGAAATAGCCGTTATGTGCATAGGCTTTGACGACGCAATCAGGATTTTCGGGCTCGGCTTCACAGGAACCCTTGCCTACGTTGCGCAAGGTGGGGACCTTTTGTTTACCCCATTCAGCTTCGTAGACATCCTCGTCATAGCCGGCGTTCATCAAGAACCCTCCCAGACCTGCATCAACGAACGCTGGTGCAACTCCGGCGGGATTTTCTGGATTCTGCGGGACACCGAGATTGTCGAAGGTGAAGTCGGTAAACAACGCCTGCTTGCCATTGCTGGTGTGGCAACGGCGACATTGGCCTTTGCCCCGAAAAAGAGAAAATCCGCGCTGTTCCTCTTTGGTTAGCTTGTCCGCCCCAGTGAAGGTGAGGTCGTGCTTGGACGTGAACGCGTTCACCTCCGATGAGTCTTCATAGGCCGCGATGGACAGAGCGATGTCATCGTAGTTGCTGTCGACCTTGTCTCTATCTGTATCGGAGAGACCCACGCTCGAGCCTTCGGTGGCGCATGAGGTGTCAGTATCAACAGGCCAGGTGATGTCGCAGCTTCCGTCTCCCCAGACCGCCTCGAAGCTGACTGGGTAGTCCTCTGGTACAACGGCATTGCAGACTCGATAGACCACACAGGCCTCATCAGGCAGTCCCTGCTCCACCGGGTTGAGGAACGGCCCCTGTGCCTGGTCGGCGGCCGGGTTCCCGAGCTTCTCGCCTGTGGCACGGCCGTCCCAGAAGTTGCCACCGATAAATAGGCCCTGCTTGTCTTGGTGAAAGATGGGGCTGAGAGTGGCGTAGGCGGCACTGGGCGGTTTGCGGTCGCCGAAGCGGTGAGGAATGGAGCCTTCGTACACCGCGCCTGCTTCATTGATGTCCGAGAGCGGTCCGGTCCAACCCACGTCCGGACCATGACAGCTCGCGCAGGACTGGTTCTGGTTGATGGAGAGATTCTCATCGAAGAAGATGGATTTTCCCAACTGCTCTTTGTCGTCGAGCGCGCCCGGCGCCTCCGTCGAAGCGATAGCGAGCGTTCCTGCGGGTTCGCCCTCACCCCCACATGAAGAAACGCCCATTGCCAGCACGAAGCTCGCTGCCGTGAAGATGATCCGTTTCATGTCCAGCCTCTCTTTCAGCCCGGTCCGCAAGTGCGGGCGTTTGTAATGTGGAGCCAGCTGCTAATGCACACAGCGTGCCATCAGTTTCGGCCGCAATCATTCGATTGATACGAACTCCGCACGCATGTTTTGCGTTGCGCTCACGCAACGCGCAGCGATTGCGCGGCAACAAGGTCTGGCGCCCGTACGTCCTGCAATAGCCCTTTCACAAATTTGTGAGGTTCCTCACAGATTGGAGGGGGCCTTTGTTAGTCCCGCGGTGAACAAATGACGACGGGGATATCGCGGTCTCCGGCGAGCTCTTGATAGCCATCGTAGCCTGCGTACAGGGCATTGGCCTTGGGCCAGAGGACAGCTTTTTCTTCTGTATTGGCGACGCGCGCGCGGTAGGGGCCGCCTCGCTTGCCCACCCACAGCTCCACGTCCGGGTTCGCCCTTAGATTGTGCAGCCACGCGGGATGGCGCGCCGCGCCTCCTTTGGATGCGATCAGGATGACGTCTCGTCCTTCGGTGAAGTAGAGAAGGGGAGTCTGCCGCGGCTTCCCCGTCTTGGCGCCGACGTGATGCAGAACTACCACCGCGTCCGTTCCGGTTACGTTCACGCGGCCACCGCTCAGTCGCATCAGCACCGGGTCGACGTGAGTGCCCACGTGCAAGATAAACCACGTGATGGGCGGGAGCTGTCCCATGCGCTCCATCAACCGCTGAAAGCCACTCTTTTCCTGGAAGGGATCGACCTCCGGAACCAACCCACCGATATCGGACATCAAGCGACCCTAACACGCAAAGCCGTGCTGAGTCTTGGTCCCCGGGGCTCCGCTGCGCTCCTACGTCCGTCGGCGGGCGTTTCTATTCTGACGTGACTCTTGTTTTACGTGGCGTCCCTAATGAGTCCGAGTTGGAACCAAGTCATGGGGTGGTTGCGGGTGGTGCAGGGGATTCGGGAGATTGCAGGTGATCCGGCCGCATAGGCGGAATCCCGGCCTTCGCGTCCTGGTCGGGGTATCCCGGCAGTTCACTCCCGAGTAGGCTATGAACCATAACGATACTCTGATGCAGAACCAAAACGTCGTCATCACTGGTGGTACCGATGGAATAGGGAAAGCTGCCGCCATTCAACTGGCAAAGTTGGGTGCGCGCTTGCTCCTGATAAGCCGAAACCCCGACAAAGGCGATGCCGCCGTCGCTGAGATCAAGCAGGTCAGTGGCAACGACGCAGTCACATTCTTACAAGCCGACCTGTCGCTGGTGAACAACGCGCAGCGTACCGCCGAACAGCTCCGGGAAACGTTCGACAGGTTGGATGCGCTGGTGTACTGCGCGGGAAACATATTCCCCAGGCAACGCACGCTCACCGACGACGGGGTGGAATTGAGTTTCGCTATCCAGTACATGGCCCGCTTCGTTCTCACGAATGAATTGCTTGATGTTCTGCGGGTTGCCCCGGCGCCCCAGGTCTTGAGCGTCGCCGGAGGGGGTACCATCTCCGGGCAGGTAGATTTCGACAATCTGCAAGGGGAAAAGAGCTATGGGTTTGTCGAGGCCATCAAGACAACCAGTCGGGCCTGTGATCTCCTCACGGCAGAGCAGATTGCGCGATACCCCGAAATCACGTTTTACAATTACGGACCGGGACTCGTGCGTTCAGGGCAGATCGTCAAGAACCCCGTGATGCGGCTGCTCATGAACACGGTGGGGCGTCTTTTCTCGAGATCGGCGGAGCAGGCAGCCGACGACATCGTGGCGCTGCTCACGGGTCAGTATGCCAGCGGGTTCTACGTACGCTCGGCCCAACGCAACGACGCTCCAGCGTGCGCCGACCGGGCTTCCTGCAGGAGGATGTGGGAGTACGGTGAAACCCTGGTCGCCCAGGAGATCTGACCCGGGTTGAGCGGATGAGTAGGATTGTCACACGACCTGTCGGCTTAGGTGACGGAATAGCGCGGACTTCGACTCGGAGAGGCCGCCCCCAAAGAAAAAGCCGAGCCGAGGCCGGGCTTTGATGGCCTCCGGTAAAGCCGGGGCGGTTCAGGTAGAGCTCCCAGGAACGGTGACTCTATCCCGCGTGGTCGGGCGCTACACCGTCGTCCGGGATTGCGTTGACCCAGCGTGAAAAGGCACAATATGGGAATGACAGTGAACGACGAACGGCAACTGAGGGTTCTTGCCGTTCTTCACTATTTCTACGGTTGGCTCGTAGCTTTGGGCGCCCTCATCACGTTCATGCTTGTGGTTGGCAGAATCGGCCTCAGCCCCGTGCAGGTGACAGACGAAGGAGCTCTCGGGGGTTTCATCATCGCATCCCTAGTTGGCTTTCTGTTGATCGCACTTCTCGCGGCAGCCACGATCGTCGCCGGCAAACGACTCGAATGTCATACCCGTCGCGTCTACTGCATGATCGTCGCCGCGATCAACATACTATGCGTGCCCCCCGGAACCGCGCTTGGCATCGTCACGATCGTCACCCTGATGAGACCAAGCGTGGTCGAGCTGTTCGAGTCTACGTCCAGCAGCCCTCCGCAGGCCGGCGAGTAGAGGAAGGCCCCGAGACCATTTGTGATCTCGGGGCCGGCGTCCCTAGTCACTCCGAGTTGGAACCAAGTGGTGGGGTTCCTCACGGGTTGGGAGGGATTGCGGAAGCTGGCGGCGTGAGGCGGACGGGCTCAGGCGGAGAGCGTCAAGCGCCTCCGTTTTCGACTACGAATCTCGTACTGTCGCGCACCCGAGCGACCGTCGAGTGATAGTCGTCGCGGTCGAAATACACCTGCATGGACAGGCTTATTGGGAGAACCTGCGGGCGTCCCTGCCATTGAAATGTGTCGCCACCGACCTCTCGCACACGACCCGAGGCGACGGCGCTGCTGGCCTCGCCCAGAGGTAGGTCGGCGAGGTCCCGCTCGAGCGCTCGGAACGTCCCTTCGTCGACTGGATCGACGAAATTCATCGCCCTTCCGTAGAGGGCCCCGTTATGGAACTGCTGAGGATTGTTCAGGAGACCATCGCATTCGAGTCGCGTCGCCATCAGCCGTAGCAGCTCCGCCTGCCAGCGGAATAGGCCGAGGCCTGGGTATCGTTGGTCAGGCAGCGGCGCTCGATCCGACGGCAAGTCCTTGCGTGGATCCTGCATCAGCAGCCATTCGACGCTCAGCATCCGACACGCAGTACCGTCCGGGAGCCGCAACGGTTTGAAGCCGAGCACCATCTCGACCAGCAGGTGTTCCCGATTTCGCTGGTCGAAATGGATGCGCAACGTATGACGTGACGAGTCGCTCGTATCGGTCGACAGGAGCAGGTTCTCGAAACCTTTGTCGCGCAGCAGCCGCAGGAAACCATAGCGTTCGAGCGCCATGTGTCCGCCCTCGGCGCTGTACAGTCCGAGGAAGTGATCGACGCGGGCTTCTGGCGGCCCGAACAGACTCGCTACATCGCTCTCCGTTGGACGCGGGTCCTCGTGGCTGAGCTCCGCGCGGCTGAGCCGATCGTACACGCGACCGTATTCGGCCTGGGCACCGCTAGGCCGAAGCCGTTCGCGCAGACTTCGCAATCCGCTCACGAGCCGTTGTCCGAGACCAGCCATGACGAAGAGCGATAGTAGTCGATCGATGAGACGCGGAGAACTAGCGGACACCGCGAGCGAAAAGGAAAAACCCGGCCAAAGCCGGGCTTGGCGCGCGCCGCATAGTAGAAAGGCCCCGAGACCATTTCTGATCTCGGGCCCGGCGTCCCCAATGATGCCGAGTTGGAACCAAGTGGTGGCGTTCCTCACGGATTGGGAGGGGTTGCGGAGGATGGCGGCGTGAGGTTGGTCGGGATCAGTCCTCGTCCCACAGCCCCGACTCCTTGAGCAGCTCGATGTCGAGGAGATCCTTCGTGCGTCCCGATGCTTTCTTAGTCGCGACGAAATCTGCGAGTCCCAGGAAGCACAAGTCGAGGCCCCCAAGGCGCTCGCGCAGCGCGCCAGCATACGCGCGGGCGAACGGCACGCCATCGATGTAGTTCATGATGTCGATCCGGAGAGGCGGAACACCCAGCGAAGCCATCCGGGGCGTCTTCGTGAAGGCCTCGACCGACTCCTTTGCGAGTTCTGGATAGCCGAACTCATCGAGAGCTTGCGCGACACGCTCGGCGTTCTCCGCACTGGGCTCGATGAGAATGTCGATGTCCTGCGACGCGCGGGGGCGACCGTGGACGGC
>Ga0209567_10000908_pt1 | contig 15891 bp, 13 predicted proteins | sample COG_12_FD_184756 | JGI IMG/M metagenome (GOLD analysis project Ga0209567, IMG submission 184756) | Pelagic marine sediment microbial communities from the LTER site Helgoland, North Sea, for post-phytoplankton bloom and carbon turnover... | ecosystem: Environmental > Aquatic > Marine > Neritic...
GCCCGCAAGCGCCTGGGAGGCGGCATGCGGCAGGTCGGCATCCTGGCGGGCGCCGGCCTCTACGCGCTCGACCACCACCTGGATAGAATCTCCGAAGACCACGAACGGGCTCGTTCGCTCGCGGCGGGGGCGGACGAAGTGGACGGCTTCCGCGCCGACGTGCCCGACACCAACATCGTGATGATCCATGTCGAGCGGGACGATCTCGAGGCCGAGGAGGTCAGTCGCCGGCTGGCCGAGCGTGACGTCTGGATCCTGGCCGTGGAGCCGGGGCGGCTGCGGGCGGTGACGCACCTGGACGTCGACGACGCGGGAATCGAGCGAGCCGTGAAAGCACTCCGGTTGATGGCGAGTTGACGCGGGCGCCCAAAAATGCCGGTCCGATCGTCGCTCCGGGCCGGTGCTCCCGGCCGCACCCGGGCCGACTTTCCTGACGGCCCGAAACCGAACATATTGCGAAATACCGAACAAATTGCGAAAGGTCGAAAAGACCGCTATAATGTGCCCACGACGCCCGGTCGAGGCGTCCGTACGAGAGAGAGCCACGCACGAGAGGACGAAATCGCCGATGCCCGAGTTGAGCGAGGACCGTAAGAAGGCGCTGACCGTAGCGATCAACCAGATCGAGCGGCAGCACGGAAAGGGAGCGATCATGCGGCTGGGTGCCGAGGGTGCCCGCGTGCACACGCCGGCGATCTCGACCGGCGCCCTGAACCTGGATCACGCCATCGGGATCGGCGGCATTCCGCGTAGCCGGGTCACCGAGATTTATGGGCCCGAATCGTCCGGGAAGACGACCCTCACGCTGCACGTGATCGCCAACGCTCAGAAAAACGGAGGAGTGGCCGCGTTCATCGACGCCGAGCACGCGCTCGACGTCCAGTACGCCAAACGCCTCGGGGTCGATGTGGAGAACCTGCTCGTCTCCCAACCGGACACCGGCGAACAGGCGCTCGAGATCGCCGAGGTGCTGGTGCGCTCGGGCGCTCTGGACGTCGTGGTGACCGATTCGGTGGCTGCCCTGGTGCCGCGCGCTGAGATCGAAGGCGAGATGGGTGATGCCCACGTCGGGCTGCAGGCTCGGCTGATGTCGCAGGCGCTTCGCAAGCTCACCGGCGCGATCGCCCGTTCCAACGCCGCCGTCATCTTCACCAACCAGATCCGCGAGAAGATCGGGGTCATGTTCGGCAACCCGGAGACCACGAGCGGTGGCCGGGCGCTCAAGTTCTACGCCTCGGTACGCCTCGACATTCGCCGCATCGCTTCCATCAAGGAAGGCACGGAGCAGGTCGGCAACCGCACTCGCGTCAAGGTGGTGAAGAACAAGTGCGCGCCGCCGTTCCGGCAGGCGGAGTTCGACATCATGTTCAACGAGGGCATCAGTCGCTCCGGCCTGCTCGTGGACATGGGCGAGGACGCGCGAATCGTTCAGCGTTCCGGAGCCTGGTACTCGTACGGCGAGGCCCGGCTCGGCCAGGGCAGGGAGAACGCCAAGGCGTTTCTGCGGGAGAATCTCGATATCGCGGACGAGATCGAGTACAAGATCAAAGAGCACCTCGGCATCCCGGCGCCCGAATCCCAGGAGGAGAATGTCGAAGAGCCGGAGCCGACGGCAGCCCCGTCGAAGAGCGCTCCCAACAAGAGCAAAGAGCCGGCTCTCGCCGAGTCCTAGCAGTCCAGGTCGAGGGATAGACCGGGGGTGCGGGTCCCGCCCCCGGTGTCGCTCCACCGGGACCTCGACCCGCTGACACCGGGACACTTCGGACCATGCCCGCCGTAACGAAGATCCGTCACACCCGGACCGGCCGGGTTCGGGTCACGCTGGACGATCAGATCGAGCTCGACCTCTCGCCCGCAGCCGCCGAACGTCACGAACTCTATACCGGTCGCCGACTCGAGGAAGCCGAGGTCGTGGCCCTACACGACGCCGCGAGATGCGAGGAGGCGACGCGCGCCGCGCTCCGCTACCTCTCGTACCGTCCGCGCAGTCGTCTCGAGCTGGAGCGCTATCTTCGCGACCGGGGGTACGAAGCCGCGGTCGTCGAAGCGGCGCTGGCGCTCTGTGTCGCCGACGGCCATGTGGACGACGGTGGGTTCGCGCTCGCCTTCGCTCGCGACCGGATACGACTCCGGCCGCGAGGAACCTGGCGCCTGGAGGCGGAGATCAGACAGCATGGCGTCGAAGCGGCGACGGCGACGGCCGCGGTGCGCCAGGCGCTCGCCGAGGAGGGCATGACGGAGCGCGACCTGCTGGAGGACGTGGCGCGCCGACGCTGGGATCACGTGGCCTCCCTGGACCCGGTCGTGGCGCGCCGCAGGCTCGTGGCGTTCCTCCGCCGCCGCGGCTTTCCGGCGGACGGAATCGCGGAGACTGTTCGCGAGCTGATCGAGCGATCGACGGCGAGTCAGGACCGAGACGGCGGCCCCTCTCATTGAACCGGCCGCTGGCCGGCTCCATATTCCGCAGGATGTCCCCTTTCATCTCTATGACGGACACGGAATGAAATCCAACGAGATTCGATCTCGGTTTATCGACTATTTCGAGCGCAACGGACACCTGCATCTTCCGAGCAGCTCGCTGGTGCCCGTGGACGATCCGACCCTCCTGTTCACGAACGCCGGGATGGTGCCGTTCAAGCGCGTGTTTCTGGGCGAGCAGAACCCACCGGGTCCCCGCGCGGTCACATCCCAGAAGTGCCTGCGGGTCAGCGGAAAGCATAATGACCTCGAAGAGGTGGGCGTCACGGCGCGCCACCACACGTTCTTCGAGATGCTCGGCAACTTCTCGTTCGGCGAATACTTCAAGCGCGACGCCATCCGGTACGCGTGGGCGTTCGTTACCGATGAGCTGGGCCTTCCCCCCGAGCGCCTGTGGGCCACCGTGCACCACGGCGACGACGAGGCGCACGACCTGTGGCTGGAGGAGACGGAGCTGCCGCCGGGACGCGTGCTGCGCCTCGGGGATAAGGAGAACTTCTGGCAGATGGGGGACACGGGACCCTGCGGTCCCTGCTCCGAGATCCACTACGATCAGCGCGCCGACATCTCGCGCAGCGACCTCGATCCGGAGGAGTTCCTGGCGCTAGGCGACGCGGACGAGTTCATGGAGATCTGGAACCTGGTCTTCATGCAGTTCCAGCGTGACGCGGACGGCCACGACCTTCCGCTGCCCAAGCCTTCGATCGACACCGGGGCGGGGCTGGAGCGGATCGCCGCCGTCATGCAGGGGACTCGCACCAACTATCACACCGACCTCTTCCTGCCGATCATCGAAGCGGCCGAAGAGATCGTCGGGCGGGTATACCCCCGCGAAGAGGACCGCTGGGATGAGGGTCTCCCGTTCCGCGTGCTGGCCGATCACGCCCGCGCCGTGGCCTTCCTCCTGGCGGACGGCGTGTTTCCGTCCAACGAGGGTCGCGGTTATGTCCTTCGTCGCATCCTGCGTCGTGCGGCCCGTTACGCGTGGCTGCTCGGTCGGCGCGAGCCAACGCTCGACAAGCTGACCGGAGTGGTGGCGGACCTGATGTCGGACGTGTACCCGGAGCTCGACGCCCGCCGGCAGCACTTGCTGAAGGCGACCCGAGAGGAAGAGGAGAGCTTCCTGGCCACCATCGACGAGGCAATGGTTCGCTTCGAGGACATCGCGCCGGAGGGATCGGGGGGGACGATCGCCGGCGCCGAGGCCTTCAAGCTCTACGACACGTTCGGCTTCCCGCTCGATCTCACCCAGCTGATGGCGGCGGAGCGCGGGTACGAGGTGGACGTGGCGGGATTCGATGCCGCGCTGGAAGAACAGCGTGAGCGCTCCCGATCGGGCCACCGAAAGTTGATCGCCGAAGTACAGGAAGCTCTGCAGGCTCGGGACGCTGCGCACGCGGGCGGTTCTGCACACCTAACTGCCATCCCGTCGAACGAGAGAATCGCCGAGAGCCTCTCACCGTTGGGCGAGCAGAGCTGGATCGGGTACGAGGCGCTCGCGAAGGAAACGGATCTGCTCTCCTATGCGCGGGTGGGCGACTTCCACGCCTTCGTTCTGAAAGATAATCCGTTCTACGTCGAAGCCGGCGGCCAGGTCGGCGACGCGGGCACCGTGTCTGGCGACGGATGGCGTGTGCGCGTGCGCACCGTGTTCCGCGACGACGAAGGGTACACCGTGGTGGCGGGGCCGCTGGAGGAGGGAGAGCTGGGCGGCGCGCCCGATGTGGCCGTGGCCGATGTGGACGAACGCCTGCGGCGCGATACGCAACGCAATCACACGGCGACGCACCTCCTGCACGCGGCGCTGCGCGCTGTTCTGGGAGACCACGTCCACCAGGCGGGTTCGCTCGTCGCCCCGGACCGGTTGCGATTCGACTTCAACCACCGCGGTCCGTTGAGCGCTGAGGACCGTGCCACCATCGAGCGGATGGTCAACGAAGGGATCTGGGCGAACGTGCCGGTCGTCGCCGGTCGGGAGCCGTACCGCGACGCTCTCGCCTCCGGTGCCATGGCGCTGTTCGGCGAGAAGTACGATGACGAGGTGCGCGTCATTCGTCTCCCGGGGTTGAGCGCCGAGCTATGCGGCGGCTGTCACGTGCAGAGCACCGGCGAGATCGGGCTGTTCAAGATCACCCACGAGACCGGAGTGGCCGCCGGCATCCGGCGCATCGAGGCGGTGACCGGACCGGAAGCGTATGGCCGGGTCGAGGAGCTCGAAGACCTCGTGAAGACGACATCGGATACTCTCGGCGTCCAGCCCGACAAGCTCGCGGAGCGTGCGGTCTCGCTGGTCTCCGAGCACAGGGCCCTCCAGGTCGATGTGGCCGCGGACCTCGAGGCCAGGGCGACGCTGACGGCGAGCGCCGTAGTCGAAGGAGCCGACTCGCCGACGGCTCGCAACGTGGCCGTGGACGGCGGCCGGATTCTGACTCGCGAGGGCGTTCAGCTCGAGGCGGGCAGCGATCTGACCGCGTTCGGCGACAGCCTCAGGCAGGAGCTGAGCAGCGGAGTCGCCATCCTTCACGTCATCGTGCGAGATGACGCGGAAGACGACGGCGTGGGCAAAGAGGCTTTTCTGTCCGTGGTTACAGACGACTGGGTGAAGCGCGGCGTGAAGGCGGGTGATCTCGTACGCGTGGCCAGCAAGACGACGGGATCCGGCGGCGGCGGACGGCCGCACCTGGCTCAGGGCGGAGTCGGCGACCGGGATCTGGTTCCGCAGGCGCTCGAGGCGGCCCTCGACCTGGTGACGCGAACCATGGCCTCGTGACGTACTCCGCCGCGGAGTGGCTGGAACCACGGCTCGTCGAGGTGCCGCCCGCGCTCGCCGCGGCCATCCGGGAGTGCGTCGCTCGCATGGATCGCCCGGTCGAGCCCGAGGGAGTCCCGGACTTCCTCGCCGAGGTAGCGCTGCAAGAGCTGGATGCCGGTCTAGGAGAACCTCAGGGACGGACGGGTGCGATTCGCCTCCTCGCCGCGGATGCGATCCTCACGTATGCCTTCGAGGCGGCGACCACTCTGGGAACGGATGCCCGTGCCCTTGCGGACCGCCTCGGGCTGAAGGGCGAGATCGGAGAGCGTCTCCGGGCGGTCCGGACCGGGCCGGAGCCGGCATCTCCGGTGACGCCGTCATTGCCAGGTGCCGAGTGATCCCACCTCTGATCGACATCCACAACCATTTCGTGCCCGGCGTAGACGACGGCGCTCCCACCCTGGAGGACGCGCTCCACTACCTGCGGGAGTTCGTCGAGCTGGGAATCACGCGGGTCGTAACGACGCCGCATCTATCCGCCCGCCGGCTCGACGGAAAACGACGTGCCGGTATCGACGCGGCGTTCGCCGAGCTGGTGAGCGCCGTGGAGGCAGAGCTTCCGGATATGGAGCTCACCGGTGCGTACGAAATCTGCCTCGACGAGCCGGACGTGGACATGAGCGATCGGGAGCTTGGTTTCGGTGACGGCCGGGCGCTGCTGGTCGAGTTTCCGATGCTGATGATGCCCGCCTATCCCGATCGCATGCTGGCGGCCGTTCAGGACCAGGGGTGGCGGCCGATCCTGGCCCATCCGGAGCGCTACTCGGGCATCGGCGCGAGTCCCGGCTGGCTGGATCGAATGCGTGACCTGGGAACGGTGCTGTGCCTCAACGCGGGCAGCCTGTGGGGGGAGTACGGAGCGGAAGCGCAGACTGTATCGCGTCACATGCTGCGAGCCGGTCTCGCCGACATCATCGCGTCCGACCACCATGCGCGACCGCACCGGGCATCGACCATCCGGCGGGTATGGGACGTGTTGTCAGCGGCGGGCCAGGAAGATGCGGCTTCCGCCCTGCTGCATCATAATCCGCTTGCGGTGCTGGGTGGCGACGCGACCGTACCGGTCCCGCCGGTCAGCATCGAGACCGGCCTGTGGGGGAAGCTGCGACGTATGATGGGCCGGCGTTGAGCCGCGAGAGTTCGGAGGGTCGAATGAACGAAGGGCGCCTGCCACCGGAGATGTCGAGCCTGGACGTTGTGCTTCCCGGCCTGGCCGGCGATCGGGCCCTGGTCACGGGCGGCTCGCGCGGGATCGGGAGAGCCACCGCGCTGTTGCTGGCGCGCTGCGGTGCCTCGGTCGGAATCGCCTATCGGAGCGCACGCCAGGCAGCGGAGGAGACGCTGCGGGACATCGAGGCGGTGCACGGCCGCTTCCGGGTCGACGCATCGAGGGAGACCGGCGACCTGATGAGCTGGGCCGAGGCCGGCGACCTCTCCAGCGAAGAGGATGTCGCGAGCCTCTTCCGGCGGGTGGACGACGAGTTCGGTGGCCTGGACGTGTTCGTCGGCAACGCCGGAGTCTGGAACGAGGAAGCGATTCCGGTCGATCAGCTCCCGCTCGAGGTGTGGCGGGCCATGCTCGGCGACAACCTCACCTCGCTCTACCTCTCTACCCGCGAAGCGGCTGCCCGCATGACGAAGGGTGCCCGGATCGTCCTGCTCTCATCCACCGCCGGCCAACGGGGCGAGCCGGGTCACAGCCACTATGCGGCCAGCAAGGGTGCCATCATTTCGTTCTGTAAGTCTCTGGCCGGCGAGCTCGGTCCGCGCGGCATCACCGTGAACTGCGTCGCCCCGGGCTGGGTGGATACCGACATGAGCGCCGGGGTGCTCCGATCGAAGCGACTGGATGATGTGCTGGCGGAAATCCCGCTGCGCCGCGTGGCTGAACCCGAGGATGTGGCCGGCCCGGTCTGCTTCCTGGCCAGCTCTCTCGCCCGACACATGACGGGTGCGGTTCTGAACGTGAACGGGGGTAGCGTGCTGTGACCGCTCCTCCGTCCGGGGCCGGCGGTCAGGGCACGCCCGAGTTTCGTCCCCCGCCGGCGATGCGGGAGATCGCCGACACGCTCGAAGCGCGAGGCTTCCAGGCCTGGGCGGTCGGCGGGGCCCTACGCGACGAGCTGCTCGGCAACCACCGCGCCGACTGGGACATCGCGACGGATGCACGCCCCGACGATGTGCGCCGCGTCTTCCGCCGCACCGTCCCGATCGGCATCGAGCACGGCACCGTCGGGGTCCTCTCCTCCGACGGCGAGATGTACGAGGTGACGACGTTTCGCCGCGACATCGAGACGGACGGCCGCCATGCGGTGGTCGAGTTCTCCGATCACATCGAGGAGGACCTCGGACGCCGGGACTTCACGATCAACGCTCTCGCCTGGCGGCCCGCCACCGACGAGATGGTAGACCCTTTCGCTGGCCAGGGCGATATGGAAGCCTCGGTTCTGCGGGCAGTCGGAGAGCCGGGCGAGCGCTTCGCGGAGGACTACCTTCGGGTCCTGCGGGGCCTGCGCTTCGCCGGGCGCTTCGGACTGACGATCGACCCGGAGACCGAAGCCGCCATGCGCGCCTCGGTTGCCGCCACCTCCGGTCTATCGGCGGAGCGGGTCCGCGAGGAGCTGGTCAAGGTTCTGGCGGACGACACGCCATCCACCGCGCTGCGTCTCTACGCGGATTTCGCTCTGGCGCCGATCTGGTATCCGGAGCTCGAGGCGGCCGTTGCCGACCCCCGCTTCGAGCTCGAGCTGGCCGCGGTGGATGCGATCCCCGCCAGGCGGTCGCTGCTTCGCCTCGCCCGCCTCCTCGCCGCGGCCGGAATCGGTGAGACGGGACGGGCCGCCGCCGTCTCGGTGCTCGAGCGGCTCCGCTTCTCGAGACAGGACACGCAGACGGTCGCCGACCTCGTCGAGCACCTGGCGACCCCGGTCAGCCCCACTGACTCCGACGCGCAGATCCGTGGCTGGCTGGCCGAGGTCGGCGCCAAGCGGGCCCGAGACCTGTTTCGTCTCCACTTCGCTACTGCCCGGGCCCGCGGCGCCGACGAGCAGGTTCGTTTTGCGTGTGCCGCCTGGCGCCGGGTGCACGATGCGCTGGCCACGGCGCCGCCGCTACGCCTGAGCGACCTGGCGGTCAGCGGCGACGACCTGATCGAGTTGGGCGTCCAGCAGGGACCGTCGGTTGGAATCCTCCTGGACGAGCTGCACGCGCTGGTGCTCGAGAACCCGGAGGACAATCGGCGCGACGCGCTCCTGGAGCAGGCCCGCGAGCTGATCCGGATCGGGTCACTGGGAGGAGCGGCGCCGGGCCCGTCGGATGAGGAGTCGTTGCCCGATGGATGATCCGCTGAGCCTGTTCGGTCCCGATCCGGCCGCGACCTCGGGCTCCGCGGCCGCGGCGTCGCGTCCGGCGCCCGGGCCGATGGGCTCGGATCCATCGGCCGCCACGCCCCTGGCGGCGCGCTTTCGTCCGCGCTCTCTCGACGAGTTCTACGGCCAGCGCGCCCTGGTGGGAGAGGGCCGGGCGCTGCATGCCCTGATCGCCGGCGACCGGGTTCCGAGTCTCATCTTCTGGGGCCCACCGGGCTGCGGGAAGACGACCCTGGCCCTGATCGTGGCCCGACAGACGAAGGCCGCTTTCGAGCCTTTCAGCGCGGCCATCCACGGCGTGCCACGCCTGCGGGAGCTGATCGCCCAGGCGGAAGAGCGGCGACGCATCGACCGCCACACGATCCTCTTCGTAGACGAGATCCACCGCTTCAACAAGGCGCAGCAGGACGCGCTCCTCCCGCACGTCGAGGCGGGTACGGTGACGCTGATCGGAGCCACGACGGAGAACCCGAGCTTCGAGGTCATCGGTCCGTTGCTGAGCCGGACTCGAGTCTTCGTATTGGAGCCGCTCGAGCCGGAGGCGCTGGCGGAGATTTGTCGGCGCGCTCTGGCCGATCCGGAACGCGGACTCGGGACGCGCAGGCTCGCGATCGAGGACGATGTGCTCGAGGCGCTGGCCACCGGGGCGGACGGAGACGCGAGGCGGGCGCTCAATGCGCTGGAGACGGCCGCCGACCTCGTCGAGCCCGGAACCGTGATCGGCCTCTCGACCGTCGAGGAGGCGCTGCAGCGGCGGTTCGCTCACTACGACAAGGCCGGCGAGCAGCACTTCAACCTCATCTCGGCGTTGCACAAGGCGGTGAGAGGGTCGGACCCGGACGGCGCCCTCTACTGGCTGGCCCGCATGCTGGAGGCCGGTGAGGACGCCCTCTACATCGCGCGGCGGCTGGTGCGTATGGCGGTCGAAGACATCGGGCTCGCCGATCCGGGTGCTCTCGCGGTGTGTGTGGCAGCCCGGGACGCGTATCACTTCCTCGGTTCGCCGGAGGGTGACCTGGCGCTGGGCCAGGCCGCGGTGTACCTGGCCGCGGCGCCCAAATCAAACCGACTCTACGCAGGCTTCGGGGCGGCGCGAGAAGCGGCCCGCGGCTCGCCGGCCGAGCCCGTCCCCCTCCACCTGCGAAACGCGCCCACTAAGTTGATGCGCGAGCTCGGATACGGCCGCGAATATCGATACGACCCCGACGATCCGGAGGGAGTCGCGCCGCAGCACTACCTACCGGACGCGCTGCGGGGCCAGCGGTTCTACCAGCCCGGCGAGAGCGGCGAAGAGGCGATGGTCGCGGAGCGTCTGCGCCGGATCGCGGAAGCGCGCGGGCGAGAACCCGCAACGTAGCAAGCGACCTGCTAATAAGGCGGTGGTACTGGCGTGGGAATGATCGAGATACGAGAGCCAATCGAGAAGGTGTTCCTGGTCGGCGCGCCCGAGCTTGCCGTGCCCTCCGACGCGGTGGAGGAGCACCTGGAGGAGCTGGCGCGGCTGACGGACACCGCCGGTGGAGAGGTCGTTGGGAGCCTCGTCCAGCGTCTCCGTTCGCCGAACCCGGCCACTTTCATCGGGCGCGGCAAAGTGGACGAGCTGAAGCTGGCGGTGAGCGCCGCCGCCGCGACGCTGGTCGTGTTCGACGAGGATCTCACTCCGGCGCAGGGCTCCGCCCTCGAGGCGCGGTTGGAGATCCGGGTGATGGACCGGACGGAGCTCATCCTCGACATCTTCGCCCTTCACGCGCGCACAGCGGAAGCGAAGCTGCAGGTCGAGCTGGCCCAGCTCCGCTACATGCGCCCGCGGCTCAAGCGCATGTGGACCCACCTCTCCAGGCAGGCCGGGATCGGCGCCCGCGGACCCGGCGAGCAGCAGATCGAGACGGATCGGCGCCTCATCGATCGGCGCATCACGCGGCTCGAGGATGAGCTGAAGCACATCGCCCGATCGCGGAAGACACGGCGCAAAGGGCGCCGCGACGAGTTCCGCGTCTCGCTGGTCGGCTACACGAACGCCGGTAAGTCATCGGTACTGCGAGCGCTCTCGGGCAGCGACCTTCTCGTGGAGGATCGGCTCTTCGCCACCCTCGATTCCGCTACGAGAGTCGTCGAGCTCGGCTCCGGTCAGCGCGCGCTGGTCACCGATACGGTCGGCTTCATCCGCAAGCTGCCCCACAACCTGGTCGCCTCTTTCCGAGCCACGCTCGAGGAGGTGGAGGACGCGGACCTGCTCCTGCACGTGATCGATGCCTCGGCGAACTGGCAGGAGCAGGTGGATTCGGTCAACCGGGTTCTGCAGCAGCTCGAGAAACGGCAGGGCGAAATCGTACTCGTGTTCAACAAGATCGACCGCCTCACTCACGAGGAGGAGACGGCCCTCCGCGCCCGCACGGAGCTGCTGGGTCCCCGCGTCTTCTCGTCGGCCTACGAGCCCGGGGGAACGGACGGCCTGCGCGCTGAACTCCGGCGCCGCATTCAGTCCACGCGCCCTACCGTGCGGGTCAGCTTCCCGTCCTCGGACGGGCGCACCCTGGCCGAAGCCTACCGCGAGGGCGAAGTGCTGGAGCGTCTGGACAACGGAGGCACCATCGTCCTCACCGCGCGAATTCCGGAAGCGCTGCTGGGTCGCTGGAGCGCACAGGATGGTATCGAGGTGGTCCGGCAGGACGCCGCTTGAATCCGAACCCGGCGATCGTCAGTTGAGTCCCGACACGGCCATCATCATCGGCCCCGGACCCCTCGGCCTCTCGCTCGCCGCGGGCTTGGCCCGCGCCGGTCTGACGCGCGTGACGGTGGTCGGCCGGAGTCCCGCCCGCCCAGACTTCCTGCGCGAGCACGGGAGCGTGGACTTCGCCACGCCGGATGCGATCCACGCGCTCTGGGAGGAGCCCTCGTCCGGTCCCTTCGCCCTCGTGTTCGCCGTGGGAGACGACCAGCTGGCGCCGGCGATCGAGGAGTGGGCCGATCGACTCGCCCTTCACCCCGTAGAAACGCCGCCGCTGGCTCTCCACACGAGCGGTTTCCACCCGGCCGGCGTTCTCGAGCCGATCGGCCGCGTCAGCGGCGCCTCGATCGGCGGCTGGCACCCGCTGATGGCCGTGGCGGAGCCGGGCCCTGACGTGTTCGAGGGAGTCACGGTCGGCGTCGAGGGAGAGCCCCCGGCCGTCGCGTTGGCCGAGGACCTGAGTCGCGCCCTGGGCGCCGTTCCGGTGAGGATCCCCTCGGGCGGAAAGGCGCGCTACCACGCGGCCGCCGTCTTCGCCTCCAACTATCTCGTCGCCAGCCTCAACGCCGCGCTGACCGAGCTGGAAGGCGCCACGGGCGGTGCCGTGGACGAATCGGCTCTCCTCCCCCTGGCCCGGGCGGCGATCGACAACGTGACCGCCCACGGCATCGCGGCTGGCGTCACGGGCCCCCTCGTGCGTGGCGATGTTCAGACGGTCGCCGGACACCTCGCCGCCCTCGACCCGGATCGTGCTGCGCTGTATCGTGCGCTCGGCCGCGAGCTGTTGGATGCGGCACGGCAGCGTAACTCTCCCGAGGTCTACGAAGCGTTGCGGGCTATGCTTCGCGAGGTCTAGCCGTCGAAGGCGACCTGCTATGCGTCTGTACATCAACATCGACCACGTGGCCACGGTGCGCGAAGCGCGCAGGACCGACGAGCCGGATCCGGTTCGGGCGGCCGTTCTCGCGGAGCTGGGTGGTGCGGATGGCATCACCGTGCATCTGCGGGAGGACCGCCGTCACATCCAGGATCGGGACGTCGAGCTCCTCCTCGCAACGGTGCGGACCCGCGTCAACCTCGAGCTGGCCGTGAGCCCTTCCGGGTTGCAGCTGGCCGTGGACTGGCGTCCCTTCCAGGCCACTCTGGTGCCGGAGAAGCGCGAAGAGGTGACGACGGAGGGGGGTCTGCGAGTGGATGATGACAGCGCCGACCGGATCAGCGGGGCTGTCTCGCGGCTGCAGGAGGCCGGCGTGCGGGTGGCCCTGTTCATCGACCCGGTCGCGGAGACCGTCGAACGGGCGGCGGCTACGGGCGCCGAGGCGATCGAACTCCATACGGGCGAGTACGCCAACGCCGCCGACGCCGCGGTACGGGAGATGCGGGTCGAGCAGCTACGCCGCGCCGCTCGCGCCGGCCGTGACGCGGGTCTCGCCGTGCACGCCGGCCACGGCCTCACGTACGAGAACGTCATGCCTGTCGCCGCCATCGCGGAAATCGAAGAACTCAACATTGGTCACTCGATCGTGAGTCGTGCCGTATTCACGGGTATGGAGCGAGCGGTGACGGAGATGAAGTCGTTCGTGCTCAGGGCGCGATCCGAGTGAAAGGGCACCGCGGCAAAACGCTGATCGGCCTCATCATCACGGTCGCGCTGCTGTGGTGGGCGGTGCACGACGTATCCGCAACGGCCGTGCTCCAGGAGGTGCGGTCCGCCAACCTGTGGTGGCTGTTGGCCGCCGTAGTCTTGGCCACCACCAGCTTTCTCGTTCGGGCGGCGCGCTGGCGCGTGCTGCTTCTTCCCGCCCACCCGGATATCGGTTTCCGGGAGCGCTTCGGCGCCGTATCCGTTGGTTTCATGGTCAACAACCTGCTCCCGGCCCGTTTGGGTGAGTTCGCGCGCGCCTTCACGCTATCGAGGGTGGCGCCGATCGGAGTGAGCGCGGCCTTCGCGTCGCTGGTCGTCGAGCGCGTGTTCGATGGACTGATGCTGGCCCTGTTCATTTTCATCGCCCTGGCCTCCCCGGGCTTTCCGCTCGGCGGTGGAGACGAGGGCAACCTCGTCCGCGGGACGGCGACTCTGGGAGCGGCCGTCTTCGGGGTCGGGCTCGCTGTGCTCTGGCTCCTGGTCAGATTCCCGGAGAAGTCGCTGGCCTTCTTCGAAGCCACCGTTGGCCGCGTGCTTCCACCCCACCTGACCCGCCGCGGCATCGAGATCCTGGCCTCGTTTATCGGCGGACTGGGCGCCCTGCACGACGTCGGCCTCTTCGTGCGCGCCGTCCTCTGGTCGCTGGTCGTCTGGGTCTGGCTGGCAGCATCGATGTGGTGCGGCCTGCTGGCGTTCGGGATCGTCAGCCCCGGGCCGATCGGATCCCTGTTCCTGCAGGGGCTGATCGGCTTCATGGTGGCGATTCCGTCCAGCCCCGGCTTTTTCGGTCCCTTCGAGGCGGCCACCAAGCTCGCGCTCCTTCCTTACGGCGTTGGTTCGAACCTCATTATCAGCTTCGCGACCACGTACCACATCACGACGTTTGTTCCGATCACGATCATCGGGCTGTGGTACGTCCGGCGTCTGGGCCTGAGCTGGTCCGAGGTCGGCCACAGCGAGGAGATCGTGGAGGCGGCGGTCGAGCACGGACCGGCACGCGAGGATCCTGCTGAGTGACGATCCAGGCGCACGCGAAGGTGAATCTCCGCCTCCGTGTCCTCGCCCGTGACGCGGACGGCTACCACAACATCGAGACCCTCTTCCTTCGCCTCCAGCTGGCGGATCAGCTGGAGGTGGCTCTGGTGGCTTCCCCCGGGATCACGCTGGATCTGCAGCTCGACCCGTCGCTGGGTGGCCACGATGTACCCGACGATGAGCGCAACCTGGCTTGGCGAGCGGCGGAGCGTCTGCTGGAGGCTTCGGCGCAGACGGGCGGCGCGACGCTCCGACTCGAGAAGCGGATTCCCAGCGGCAGCGGGCTGGGCGGAGCCAGCTCCGACGCGGCGGCGGTTCTGACGGCCCTGAACCGCCAGCTGCACCGGCCGCTGGACCACGAAGCGCTGCACGCCATTGGCGGCGAGCTGGGGAGCGACGTTCCGTTCTTCCTGCTTCCGGACGGCATGGCGCTGGGGTGGGAGCGCGGCCGGGGGCTGTTGCCGCTACGGCCGCCTCCGTCGCGCCCGGTCCTGCTCGTGGTGCCGCCGTTCTCGATCGGCTCGGGCGAGGCCTACGCGTGGGTGGACGAGAAGCGGCAAGGGTGCGAGTCGCCCGCGGCCTCGACGCTCCCGGCGGCGGGCCGCATGAACGAATGGGATGCTCTGACACCGCTCGCGGTGAACGACTTCGAAGCCGTGGTCTTCGACCGGTACCCGCGGCTGGCGGAGTGGAAGGACGTTCTGGTGGCGGCGGGCGCCGAGGTGGCGCTGCTGAGCGGCAGCGGATCGACGCTGTTCGGAATCTTCGCCAAGGACGAGCAGTGCGAGCACGCCGCCCGGCAGTTCTCCGCCGACCCGGAGGTACGGATCGTGCAAACGACTACACTCGACGGGCCGGCCGCGCGTGGGGATTTCGGTTGACGCCTCGGCGCGGAGCGATCCATAATCGGACTTGGCGCGGTGGCCCCTCGTCTAATGGCAAGACCCCGGCCTTTGGAGCCGGTAATCCAGGTTCGAATCCTGGGGGGCCAATCGGGGTAGCAACATGCTCATCCAACAGATTCGACAACCCGGACCGGTAGGAAGCCGTGTTGAACAGCCGTAGATATATCTCGCTCGTCTTCGCGGTGCCCTTCGTGTGGGGATGCAACGGGGATCCGAACGCACCCCCTCCGGGCGGACTCGAAGCCGACTACGTGCAGGTGAGCGCCGGCGTCGAGCACTCGTGCGCCGTGACGACGGACCAGGACATCCTGTGCTGGGGCAACGGCGGCAGCGGCCGGCTCGGGATCGGCAACACGCTCAACCAGACCACCCCGATCCTGGTCACCGGAGGCATGGACTGGGCGCAGGTGAGCGCGGGGGCCGAGCACACGTGCGGCGTCACCACGGCCACCGAGTTGTTCTGCTGGGGGAACGGGGGCAGCGGCCGGCTGGGCAATGGTTCCGTCTCCAACACCTCGCAGCCGCGCATCGCGTCGCGCGGAACGGGCTGGGCGCAGGTGAGCGCCGGCAAGGAGCACACCTGCGGCGTGACGACCGACGGCCAGTTGTTCTGCTGGGGCGAGGGTAGTCTCGGTCGGCTCGGCACCGCGAACCTCAACAACCAGGTGCAGCCGACCCGGGTCAACTTCCCTCGCACGCAGGCGCCACTCATTCAGGTGAGCGCCGGGGACGAGCATACCTGTGCCGTGACTTCGATCGGCGAAGGTTGGTGTTGGGGCAATGGCGCCGACGGCCGGCTCGGCAACGGCCGCGTCGACAATCAGGACAATCCCCAGTTGGTGGTCGGCGGTCTCGACTTCACGCAGGTGAGCGCCGGTGGCAGGCACACGTGCGGAATCACCGACGCCTCCGAGGCCTGG